>Ga0210040_10000259_pt1 | contig 92625 bp, 84 predicted proteins | sample CryGeyCG12114_NA_FD_185462 | JGI IMG/M metagenome (GOLD analysis project Ga0210040, IMG submission 185462) | Groundwater microbial communities from aquifer - Crystal Geyser CG19_WC_8/21/14_NA (SPAdes) (version 2) | ecosystem: Environmental > Aquatic > Deep subsurface > Groundwater | place: USA... | reverse complement strand
GTTCGTGGGCGTGTTTTCGTTGGGGAGGAAGGGGCTGGGGTTGGGAAAGGCATCGGGGTCTGGAGGGCGCATGGCGGGGTTTCGACGGCGGGCGAGATTTGCGAGTGCGAGCTTGGGCACGGTGCGGGAGGTGGAGGGGGAGGGGGAGCGGGATGCGGAGAGGGGCGATGCTGAGAGTGTGGTTATTGTTATTGAGGGGGGTAAGGAGACGAAGTAGGTCGGTTGGGGTGTAGCGACATGCTATGCTGGGCGCACTGATTGATGGCATGAGACACGGCTCTCTCATTTTTTATATTGGTAATGTAGAGTAACATAGCGACGGCGTTCTTGATTCTTTAGCTTCTGGTATCACACCCCACAGTACAATATTACTTACTCTAGTCGCTCGTTATCGGCGTTCCCCTACCCGCTGGCTTTATATACTCTTTAGTTCTGTTCGGTCTGTCCTCGTTGTCGTCATTTTACCACAGGGTGTCCCGAGTTCCGACATCTCCAGACGTAACAGCGGTCGTGTCGTGCTTCCGTCACAGTCACGCTCCAAAGTTCTCTTCGCAGAGCTCACGTGACTACCTACTCCTTGCTATCAGCACCTCTCTTTCCGCGCTGACGTTGAACCTCACTGGCGTCCCATGTGACGTGTACCTTTGAGTGTTATGGGCAAGTGCCTATCAATCGTGTCGTCCACTCCCGTCAGTCCACAGTCGCATATCGTTCTCTAGACACGACGGCTGCTTCCGCCATGGACTCACAGTGCATCATGCATTCGCTGGGCGTCTTGCCCATGGACGCGCAGTTTTGCCGCATGCTAAACGCTGGTTGCGCCTTCGTTGTTTCCGTCCGGGGTCGTGGCTTTTTCTCGAGTGTTATCGGTTGTGACTGCATGTAGGGCATGATTTGGTCGTGTGGTCGTGCCTGCTTCAGCTTGATTTGTCCTTTTTTTCTATTTAATCTGTACCAAGTCGTGGCTTCATGTAGGGGATGGAAGTGTCCACTGTTGTGTCTGGTAGAGGGTTGGTGTTGAAGGTGCGGCGTTGTGGACCTGGTTTGGGTTAGGATAGGGGTTGTTCCTGTGAGGTTGGGTCAATGGGGTAGCAAGTCGTAGGTAAGCAAGAGAGCAGGATCACCAGATAAGAAGTTCCGAAGCACTGGCCTAGCTTGTGCTGGGCGCTTTGGTCGCTCTAGGGAGTGGTAGGACGAGGTCAGACGAGGTATGTATGCCGTATGGTTCGCGGTGCTGGCTGGCATGAGTGAGCTTCACAGTTCTCCATTATAAACTATCGGAAAGACGACTGGGTATCGATAAAGTATCCGTAAGGCGTCAGAAATATCGCCAGGTCTGGACGTGGAACTCATGTGTTGAAGAGCTCGAACAGACCCATGTCCTCATCTCGATACGCGTCATACCACGATCCTCTTGCATCGATCTTCTCAATCCCTCTCGAGTGACTCTCCAGGTACTCACATTATTGAAAGAGCCATTTTTGGCAGAATTATGAGACGGTGTACAAACTGCAGATTGCAGTTTGGATAATATGTCTCGAGAACACTGATGGTGGGAGGTACTTAAGCTAAATTGTCGGTTTGCAAGCTGATGTTTGTATGTCGTATGTCGGTATTCCCCACACATGATTCATTGGGAGGGACGCACTCAGTCCTCCTGGAGCAGTCACCACGCACGCCCCGGTTCGCGCTTTTGGCACAACGGAGGCTGACAAAGCTGAGTAGCAGCCTAAGATCATTGAGACGGTTGGTCTGCGAAGTTCTAACTTTCTTTGCGACTGTAAAAGGGCGTGTCCCCGGGTTGTACATATTGCGTAGCCGCACCAATCAAGCAGCTTTTACCAGAGACAAAACATAGTCGTTTTGCTGATGGAACTCGTTAGACTCCTTGACCAGAATCATTTCGAAATGGATTAAATCACCCAATGACGTTTTAGTCACGCCGGCAGAAGCAAGTAATGTGCAAGCTTTGTATCATTGACTGGTTGATTCCGGGCTACGGTGAGGCATGCAGTGTTGAAGAGCTCGAATAAGCTGACATCGCCATCCGAGCAGTCCTGCCACGACCGACGTGAATTAATCTTCGTGGCTCTGTGAAGACTTAGGCCTCTCCCTTCGCAAGTCGTGGGTACTTCTGGGAGCAGAATCCCGGGGGTGGATGAGAAGAAGACACCTCTCACCATGCAAAGTTTTTCGAATCTGGTGAGTTCATAACTGAGAACAGCTGAACCTGAATCAGCTGCATCGCGCCCACCAATGCCGTACCAGTCCTCGCAAATGAAACAGTCCCGGATTTGTGGACCCTCATACAGAGTGATTGCGCGCAGATCTGGTAGTAATTGACGATGCCAGACTAGCGTTAGGAGGATCTGAATGAAATAGTCATCTCCGTTTCGTGATATGTGATGTTTGTCCACAATAAAGCTCAAATACTTGAGCGATTGAGGCAGAAGTTCCTCTACCAGAGTACTAGGGTGCAGCGTTGGGGAGCTCAGTGGTGAACTATCTTTATTGTGTTTGCAAGGCTCATATCCAAGGAGTAGCTCGGGCGGCATTTCGAGGTATTCGAGGTTCGCGAAGCGCTTCAAACAGGTTCTCTGGTGTCTTGTCCCGAAACAATCTGGAACAGAGGAGCCCATGTACAAGTACAGCGCCTTGAGACTTTTGGGGATGCTACTTATGAACGTGAGTAATTCGCCGGAGGGGTGCCAGAGAGTCAAGTGGAGTGTCTCGATGCTCTTGAACTTCTTCACCAGTTCAGTGGCGACGGCCAGCTCGAAAACAGGGCTGTCGTCCCCATCTGCCATGAGAATGATTGACAAGTGTTCGCACGTGAACTGGCGAGCGGGCATAATCTCTAGGAGTTGCAGTGGATAGTTGTTATTCGTGTAAAACCACATCTCGCGAAGACGCTGGCTTTGTAGTAGTGCTTCCAAGGTTGGAGCTGCTGGCAGCAGGCATGAGATTGAGGTCAAAGTCGGACACAGAATCGAAACCATAGCAATATTGAAAGGTTCAGCAGAATGTAAATGTCGTAGGTGTTTCAGGGGACTTAGCAGGAGCTGTGCGACAATGTGTATGCGGTGTGGGTGTAACACTGAGGACTCCCCGTCGTCTGTCGCTTCCTTTTGCACATTCCAAAGGTGCCTCAGCACGTTCCTGTCACCCGGCAGCCCATCGAGCACCAGGTCCAGCACTTCTTTCCCTTCGTTCGGTTCCGTCACAGCGAGACCATTCTCAATCTCCAGTTCTCGAGCATTCAATGATAAGCTTAATCGGCGCACGTAGAGACCAAGTCTGGGGCTGTTACAGAGCGTTCGAAGGATTAGGAAGAGGCGCCTGATAGTGCTAGTCGAATTCTGAGAGACATGACAGTACAGCTGAGAATATAAGATTGGCGTGAAGATTTTGGAGGCGGTTGCACATGTCACCGACAAGTTCGCAACGGTGCGTTCCAATTCTGGTGAAAATGCCTCCTCTGGATAACCACTGGATAGAACTTGCGGAAAGTGCGAGAGCCAAACCTCGATGGGTATGTCAAGGAAGGTGGTCGACATGATGAGCTCTTAGAAGTCGCCCGAAACGCGGAGCGGAAATTGGTGGATGACAAAGGCGCCGACGCACGACAGTTCTTTGCGGTAGGTTGCGACTGGGGGCAGAATGGGAAACGGTCGTTGATCGTTAGCAGAATAAGACGTTCAGCGATCAACAAATCGTGGACTGAAAGTATCAGTCATCTTTAGGTGTTGATCCTGCGTGAGATGAACCACTTTCTGATGCGCCTTGCGCCAAACGAAGCTTCGTCACTTGCGAGCGCAGCCGTGAAAGATGTAGAATTGGTTTGGTTCCATATCGGGCAAAGACGTATGTGGTAGTTTCGACACAGTCATCCAGACTGAGTTATCACACCTGTAAATTGTATCTGGCCTCGTGAACTGCCTGGAACCCCTTTGGCAGGCTTCACATCATGTCGAGCAACCCTTTCGGTCAGTCGCCAGAAAAAGAGTTGGAGGTGAGTTCAGAAGTCTTCAAGTGTGCCATGGGAGATCTTGTTACCCCGGCCCCAGACTTTGAGTCATGTATGCTTTAGCCAGGCCGAACAAGGATTCTCATGAGAGCCTCTGAGAATGCTGGAATCAATTGAATGGCATGACATCAAGGACAGACCTGAATCTCCTTCTCTCCGAGCAACGGCGCCCCCCCAGACGATCAATAGTAACGCTGCCTGACACTATCCAGCCAGCATACCTTTCTCTGATGCTCGAGCGCTAGCTTCACCAGCCGCTGCGCTTCGATTAAGCGCTGCTACAAGTCCTGCGAGTGCCTCGTTCATCTTTACGTCCGCCCCTCGTTCGGCTTCGTTCTTCTTTGCGTCCCCTCTCGTTCGGCTTCGTTCTTCTCTCGTTCGGCTTCATTCTTCTTAGCGTCTGCCTCCTGTTCGGCGGCTCGATACTGCTCCACCCACTCGGCGACACTCCTGTCCCGCTCTTGATCACCGGCTTGCTGGTCGCTTACGGCAATGGCGACAAGTATCATAAAGGCAATACTGAAGACATAGATAAGCTTCATTTCGTAAGTCTGCCGTCGGTTTGTTGAGATCTACGGTACTCTAGGACAGGGAAGGTCCAAGACCAGTGTGGGAGGAGAAAGAGCTTTGTGCTGGGGCTGATCGAGCTTAACTATCCCTATTCGAGCTAGCCTCCTGTAGTACTAATAGGTACCCCACTTGGTTCGATTATGTGTAGAGTTGCATTGATTTTAAGATCAGACTCGACGACAATATGGTACACCGAACGCCACGAAATATACATATCAGGATTCTGCAGCGAGTAATTCATGTAATGTCATTCAGTCGTCTCAATTTGCACATGGATCTATGACAAACCCTAGATTGTACCAGCACCTAGCTTCATATGATTTTGTCCGTTTCTGGACCAGCACCTGGCTTCTCATCTCCCCCTCCGTACGTAGCCTGGCCTTCATGACCCTTCTCCGCGACGCGAGGATCGTGCATCTGGTCAGCAACACCACCGGAGCCTCCACGCTTTGCGCTGGTGTTTTCACTAGGGTGGTCTTCAGATCCTGGGGCAGTCGGCATATCGCCCTCTTTAGCCTTGGGCATCTCTGCGCTGCTGCTATGCTTCGTATCATTGTACCTGTGGCCGTCTGGTGTTAGGCCGAAGACCGCTGAGTGTGATCCGTCAGCACCGCTGCCGGTGAGCTTGCCTCCTGACCTATCCTGGAGAGACGGGTCTGTACCTTCTAATGAGGCATGTTGCTGGCCGTCATCACCAGAGATACCCTTGGGCTCAGCCCCGCCGCCAGTGACGTTTGAAGGTTCACGCGATGGTTCCCGTTCCGAGCCATATTGCTCAGCTGGTGACAAACCACTTGCCTCTCTGCTTCTGTCATCGTAGGCCACTGGAGCTGTGTTTCCCTCTGCCCGGCCGCCAAGAGCAGTGCCGGCTGTGGTAGTTCCGGCGTCACCAAAGCTGCCCGGCGTGTCATTTCTGTCGAGATCTCTTACTTGGTGAGCCATCGTGTGATCCCGTCCAAGGTCTTGGGCAACAGCACCGGCGCCCACGCCAGCGACACCGGTTCCCATCGCAGCGTCTCGGCCCTCGAGACCGCTACCGCCGTAACCACTACTACCGAGACCACCCTGACCGAGGTCGTTACCGGAAAATGAGGTTGCCGACGGGTCGTATTGTCCACCTTGTCTGTCGCCAACACCTGTGAGCATAGGGTCTGCTTGCTGTCCATGTTGATGTCCTAGGCCAGTTGCAGCACCAAGACCGGTAGCAGCAGCTCCTGTACCAGCAAGCGCACCAGTACCATACTCAGAGCCAGTCATGCCTCGGGGCTCACCCATTTCTTGTCTTTGTCCGTAACCTTGATCGTAGGCGGTAGTACCACCTGAGCCGGTCATAGCAGGCATACCAGCACCAGTTGTACCGGAGCCGAGTCCAGTGCTATATTCAGAACCAGTGGTACCAGGCATACCAGCACCAGTTGTGCCGGAGCCGAGTCCAGTGCTATATTCAGAACCAGTGGCACCAGGCATGTCAGTAGTACCGGTAGCACCAGTCAGGCCTGTTGTTTTTGAGGTCAGTGCATTGTCTATTCATCTAAGAAATATTCTATTTACCTGAGGTACCCGTTGAACCGTGTCCGTGTCCATGCTTGTAGTGGCCTGTCGCTTCCGGATCATGTGTTCCTTCGTGGAGCTCAGGATGTTCATCAACAGGTTCGCGCTCGAGTTGCATTTCGGGATTGTAACGCTTTGGATGACCTTCATACTCCTCATGAGTTCTTGCACCTCCCTCCAAGGGTGTGCCCATGCTCCTCATCTCATCCAGGGTTTTGGTAGGCAGCTGTGATATGCCATGATGCTCACTGGGGGCAGTGTACCTCTCATGAATGGGAATAGTGGTGTGCACGAACTCCGGTTGAATCGTCTCCTTGTGGATGACTGGCTGGACAACCTCATGGACTGGTCGTTGTTAGCAGAGTTGCAATAGTTCGAAATAGCACCTACCATGATGGTGGGTATGCTCTCCAGCCACAGATGGAATAGCAGCAGCAGACTGCGTTGTCTGTTCCATTTGTCTAGTATCCCTAAACTGGCCGAGTTCGGCGGTCGCTCGTTGCCGGTCTTCTTCCTCGTTGCCATGATGATACTCTCGCTCAATTTGAGGAGCTACATTGTGCTGGTGCTGCTCCGGCAGTGTCTCTCTATGCTGTACTGGCTGGACAGTCGTGTGGTAGTGGTCCCGGTGGATCTCTCGATCAACTGCTTCGCGGGTTTCCTCATGTCTGTGAGGCTTGATGACCTCGTCGGTCACGGCGGGATTGACACTGTTGAATGTTAACCTCAACCTCATCATAGCAAAGACCATGATGCCTACTTCTCGTCAACATCGGTGGTTTGCTTTCCTCCCTGGCCGAGGAACGACGATACTGCGTTTCTTGCACTGTCCATATTGACTATTGCTATTGCTGATACTTGTTTGGGTCAGTAGCTGTGGTGACTGTAGGCACATGCGAGAGCTCGTTTGGAATGTATGAAGTCCTTGTACCTCCTGACGTCGGCTACTGCGTCATCCTTTTCGAGCTGTGTAAGTTACAAACCGGACCTCAAGAGCCACGTATTTGCCACTGCTACTGCTGCGGGGCTGGTGCAGCATGCCATGTGAGAACAACTTGAAGCAAAAGAAACGAACCACTCGCAATCGTTTCCGTCATACTAGCGACTGAACCATGAGCTTGGAGTCGTTGTTGCGCGGCTCATCAAAGCGTTCGAGATGTGGCTGCTCGCACCCCTCCAGGTCCTCTTTGAGCAACGCGTGGCAACAAGCTTGAAACTTATGCCCCTCATCCAAGCAACCGATGAATCACAGACAGCCAACATGTGCCTTATACAACGCGTTGCATCATCTTCGGAAGATTGATCGTCATCGAAGCTTGATCGAAGCAAGATTCTGGTGACGTTGTCACACTCGGCCCGCTTTGGAATTGGGTGATGGTCACGTGAATGACAGTCGCGGGGGTACATGGCAACGGCAGAGGAGGGACAAGGAGGAATAGAGTACGAAGTAACAAGGAAAATCGTGACTGTTTTGCAACCAATGTACACGTGCTAATCGTACATTCATCGAAAATGCCATGAGGCTATGCTATGTAGAAGCGTGCATGCACGCCTTGAAAACAGGTTGGTAGACCCAAAGAATCGAAAATTGAAGTTCTGTCAAGATGATCGCTTCTCCAGCTGACTGCGAGCTTACCACGTCATCCATGTTGAAGTGGCCGAGCCAGTTGCCATCGCGGACTCGGTACCGGTAGGTTTGGTACGAGTCATAAAGCCGCTCGAGGCACCGACATTGCTGAAATCAGTGCCATTGCCCGCATGGAAGGACGGAAGGGTGTCGGTCGGTGTGCTTTGGACACTATCAGCGGTCGTGGCAGCAACACCTGTTGGGGTAACCGTGACAGTGTGGTCAACCACGACCGTCTTGGTAGAGACGGCCATGCCGCAATCACCTGAATCTGCGCCAGAGCCCGAACCTGTCCCTTTACCTGATCCTGAACTAGAGCCAGTGCCCTTGCGTGTGCCCGAGTCGGAGGCCGAGCCCGAGTCGGAATCTGGGCCAGCGCTGCTGCCAGAACCGTTCCCGACACCGTTTTCATTGCCAAGTCCGCTTCCAGAGTTGCCCTGGCTGACACCGGTGGGTGTAGCGAAAGCCTTGCTTGCATCCATGACCGGAGTGCTCGCACCACCTTGGTTACCGCTTGAGCCTGAACCTGAGCCTGAGCCTGAGCTTGTGGGTGTGGCAAAGGCTTTGCTTGCATCCAAGACTGGCGTGCCCGCTCCACCTGCATTGCCCTTCGAGTCTGAACCTGAGCCAGTCGGAACAGCTCCGCTACCGATACCGCCGACAGCACTGCCAGACTCCTCGGGATACACAGTGATTGTAATCCATGTTGTTGAAGTTGAGGTCACTGTTGATGTCGACCCGTCTCCACTACCTGACGGGGCAGCAGTAACGTGGCCGTCGAAGTCAGTTGGAACAGAGCCCGAGGCAGTCATAGTCACCGTGTAAGTGATAGTGCTTGTAAGTTGGACGGTAGATGTGATAACGGTCGTCGACTCGCCGATTTTGCTTGTGAGGGTCATTGTGCTGTCAAAGACCGAGGTCGAAACACCAGTACGAGTAGATGTTGCCGGGGCAGAAGTGATGTTGACGTTCAAGCCGCCAGTCGGTACAACCTTTGTAGAGGTGCTCTGGTCCAACCACTCGGACCAGGTGCTGTTTGCACTTGGAGCACTGGCTGTGGTCTCACCAGATACTTCTGTTGCGCTGGTAGTCGCCCCAGCCGACCAAGTACTGTTCCCACCATCAGAGGTGGTATCACCTGCAGTGGTAGTGGATGCGCTAGACTCCATTGCAGCTGTGGTAGTGGAGGCATCAGTGCTAGTCGTAGCAACAGCGGATTCAGAGGACGTAGTGCTTGAGGCCTCGGTCGTGCCGGAAGTCTCAGAGGACCTGGTTAGATCAAGAGGAGTGGAGGAGGACACCTCGGTCGTGGTTGTAGTGCTGCCATCCTCTGAGGTGGTAGTAGTGATGGAGCTGGAGGACTTTGTCAGATCCAGAACAGCTGAAGACGAGGCGTCTGCTGCACTGGTACTAGTCCATGCCGACCAGGTACTGTTCTCAGCATTGGAGGTGGTAGTTGTGGAGCTGGAGGATCTTGTTAGATCCAGCACTGATGAGGAGGATGCCTCAGTAGTGGTCGCCGCCTCTGTGGTTTGTGCAGTAGTAACCTCGGAAGAGGTGGTTTCCGCGACTGAACTAGTCGCGGTGGTCTCGGATGCTGACGTCGTGGCATCGACAGTTGTATTTGCTACACCCGAGCTCGTGCTTGGCCATGGGCCCCAAGTGTCCCTCTTCTGCTCCATCAATGGCTTAGCTTGGCACAGAGCCAATGAAGCCGCAAGGACGGCCAAGGATTTGAAATGCATCTTGCAATGGTGATATTGTTTAAATGTTCTTTGTCTTGTATCGGCTTGTGATCAAAAACAGGTGCCGGACCGGAGTGATAGCGAACTCAATTCGCGTCTTTTCAAAAGAGCGTGTCTAAAAGAATGACTTGTAAAAAGGAAGGGACTGGATCTACCAAACTGTAGCAATGAAGTTCAAAGGAATGACTGTAAGAGAGGGAGAAGGAGAGGAATTGCCAAAGCGATACCTACCGTCTTCATTATGAAGTCGACGACGAAGTGCTTGCTCCCGTGCTCAAATTACGGATCGCGCAGTTGTCGCAGCAGGGATATCAAGTCGACCATGATTCAGTGTAAATGGTAAGGAGTATAGCATGGTTATTGGCTTGTTGGTGTTTGGTGGTGCGACAGTGGTGGACAGGAAAGCTCGGCAGGGGCCATACCAGGCGCTTTGCTTGCTCCTGAGCAGTTTTAGCGGAGGGTACTGTGCGTACAAGGCTCCACGTGCGTTAGCACCAAGACTGTACGCTTTGCCGATTGGAGCGCTGTAAAACGACCAGGGTCACCTCTCCTAATTTTGTCAGATCGTCCTGCATGCAGTGGCGCCGATGCAAACTCCATTTCCCTTCTGGGGTGGGTTTCCTTTTAGCGGTCCCAAGACTTTCTTCTCGACGCAGCGCACTACTACATCCTGTACGACATCGCAAGCATACCTGACTTACGTGACGGGAAACTGCAATCTATCTGGCTGGTCACTTAATCAGTGGCCGGAACAGTAATGCTGCAGTCTCCCGAGACGACTGAACATGCTGTTGCTGACTCCGTTACGGGCAGCTGCGGCTTCTTCCTCCAGAAGTTAGGCTAGGCTATGTTACTGTCGTCTTGGTAGTGCAAGTAGTTCCCGTTCGCGAAGAGACAATCTCCAGACATACATAGGATTGCCCTGCTTCCAAGCTGTACTTCTCGATGTTTGTATTTCGCATCTGGCCATTTGGTGGAACCAGCGGAGAGCAAGCGCCTCACCTATAGTGAGTCCCTTTGAGAGCCCGTTGACCATCTCATGGCATATGCATCACATGTTGGAGTAGTCGTTCAGGGCATGTCCTAGATAGAGACCAATGGACGCATGTTGAAGCATATTTGTTCTTTCGCGTTGACCTTTTGCCTAGGCAACCCTCACGGCATGTCTTTCAGGAGAAGCTCTTGTGGCAGGGTGTATCGCAGACACCACCGAATTATCATCAGCGTCGATTACCCCTCGAGAACCATGGTCAGACAGCCAGGATTACCGCGCGGCCTCGCAATTTCTATGCTCGCAATCTTGGTACTCCTCCATCCGATACGATCCCCCAAGCTTTCTGCTGCAACAGTACCAGTCATAGTCCGCAATACCGTTTTCGCTGCTCGCCGCCCTCGTCGGAATGTCTTCACGCGTCGATAACGTCCACATTTCTATCCTGATCTCGGCGTACTGAGCTTTGACTAAATAGGCATTTTCCTCACCTCAACCTCATTCACGAAAGGGCCGCCGCTAACTATTCAAATTTCGGTAACGAGGCCAGCCACGCCCGGCAAGGGCACGTTCATATGATGACTTTCGACAGTTTACCGAACGGAAAGTATAGTCATATCACATGGTAGCACATTGTCACCTAACGCAGCACTTTTTTCTCTTCTCGAACAAGCTACGTGTATTACCCGTCGTTCAGGAAATGATCATGTGTCTCCCTACACACTATCTTTCATTACACAGTAAGGTATGCACTGCGAGTTTCTTGACTATCACCTATTTGAGGGAGTGTCCGGTGGTCAGCCTGGTTTGACGGAGAGGTATCGTTCGAAAACAGTTCTCTTCATCGAATTTCCCATTATTCAATTACAACTCGATTCGTACACTTGTAGCATATGGTCTACGATCATGTGATGGGCACGCGCAGAGCAATGATGGAAGAGTGCATGCGCAGGGTAAGGGAGGTGGTGGTCAAGGTGTTGGCTACGTAGGTACGTAGTTAAGGCTGCGCTTGCGGTCTTCCAGGATCCCCGGACAAAGCAAGATCGATTGTTAGGGTGCGTCAGCCTCGAGACTCGACTAGATAGTACATTATTTGAGAACGATATATCGATACAGGCTCTTGATTTAATAGCGCCCAAGGTAACTCCATACGTCTGTATATCGAGCCTTCCACATCGTATGGCCAATCAATGAAGCACCGCCTCCTCAGACGCCTCAACCAGCTCTCGTCCCAAACACCAGGTCATTCCCCTCTGCCTCGGCTCCACCGCGCCATGGCTTCCTCATCAAACATTGAAGAGCTTCGAACGCTCAGAAGCGAATTCCACCAATCTCTCCAGACCTTTGCCGCGGATTCCTCTCTAACATTTACGACAATTCATACTGTCCCAGCGACTAGCAGCACGCCAAGCTCGACCTCTCCCGTCGCCGACCTACGAACGCTCTACGTTCTAGACAGCTCCTTCAACCCGCCAACATACGCACATCTAACACTGATACAGCGAGCCCTCGGGAACGACAAAGGCGCCCGTCCATGCAGAGTGTGCTTGTTGCTTGCGACCGAAAATGCGGACAAGAAGCCTAAGCCCGCTAGCTTCGAGGACCGGCTTGTGCTCATGAGCCTCATGGCTCGGAATCTGCGCGCTTCGCTCCGTGAGCAGGGATCGCAGCAGGAGGCAGATGATTTAGCCGTGGATGTGGCAGTCACCAAGAAGCCTTTCTTCATGGATAAAGCGCAGTCTATTGATGGTAGTGGGGTGTATGGGGACGTGCAGCAGGTGCATGTTACAGGGTATGATACCATCATCCGTATTTTCAACCCGAAGTATTATCCGCAGGACCGGAAGCTACGTGTGCTGGAGCCGTTTCTGTCAAAGCACAGGCTACGAGTTTGTTACAGGGTCGGTGGCGATGGCTCTGGCGGCGGGGATGTAAGTAGGGAGGAACAAGAAGCTTATGTTGAGGCTATTGGCGACGGGAGCAGAGAGTCTGAGGGGATGAAGAAGGAGTGGAGGGAAATGATTGAGCTTGTGGATGATGCTGAGAGTGTCGAAGGGGTGAGCAGCACTGACAGCAGGAAGGCTGCTCAGGAAGGGCGGAAGGAAGACCTTGCGAAAATTGTTGGCGAGAATGTTGCTGAGTATGTGATTAACGAACAGCTATATGCTGAACCGGGTGCTGTGAAGAAGAGTTACAACTGATGTGTTTGATGATCAACGAAAAGCCATACAGAGCTTGCAAGGGAAGTATCCGCCCTACGGCCGCGAGAACACCCTAGCATCTTGCGAACACGCATCTTATGCGCATGATAGTCACAACGTGGTCCAAGCAGGCCGTTCTCGCGTTAGGACATGCGTCGGCTACTCACCACACCTGTGTACTATTGAGCTGAGCAGAAAGTTGCTGGAATCTAAGGCTGCAAGTCTCAGGAACCCGGATCGGCTAGCAAACAGGATGGGCAATAGCTACACAGCTTCGCGAGAGTGCAAGAATCAGGGGCGGTAGACGTCCCGACCGATTCAGATACCGCGAACAAGCAAGCCACAGAGCACAATTCGCAGGATATTGAGCTAATTCTTGCCTTCTTAACATCAACCAGCGTCTCCCGAGATCATCTGGCGCCTTCGCTCCAGAGCAACCGTTATTACATGTGCGCTTAGTCTAAGAGAAAAGCTGGAACCCAAGACTACGACGGGATCACGAAGATAGTTGGCTTTGACGAGGAAGTTGCCATCCTTGTCGAGGGGACCCAAAAAGATGCCGAGGGTAGGGATCGCAAGGTTGGCGAAAGAAGCTTCAGGTCGAGAAAGTCAGAAGGTCGTGTCTTAATCGACAGAAAGTGTATATAACGCAAGCTGTACGGTACAGACCGATTGGATTGCGGGTGCGCTTCGGCCACGAGCGATGTGTCGTTCGCCGTACCTGCAACCACGGCTGTACACACCTTCTGAAGGGGTGCAGCTAGTAGTCTCTCTTTGAAGTGTTGTACAGAGCCTCTGTTGGCTGATTGCTGTCGCGCAGCAGGATCATCAAACGAGTCGTGTTGGGATGTATGCTTTCGCAGCTCAATGCCACCAATCATATTCCCGACCTCTTGTCGTCTTCCTTGCTTCTGCTTCCGAAGCCATAGGCAAGACCTCCTCCTACCACGTTGGCAAGGGCTAATCCCATGGTAGCACCGCGTATTATGCCTCTAGCGCCAAATTTGTTCATGAAGCCCAGTCTCCTCCTGCCCGCAAGCACTAGATAAGACCCTGACAATGCAGCCGTGGTGCCAGCGCTGTCGATCTTGTACCCTTGTAGGTTGAGGTAGCAGGATAGGGCAAGCAGCGGGGGAAAGATCATGGGCACTGTTTGGAAAGGTCTCGCATGCTGGGCGAAGACCAAGGTAGCTAGAGCCATGGGCGGCACCGAGGATTCTATCATAAGTGTAAGTAGCCATTCTACATGTTTTGTCAACGCATGAAGCGCCATCAGCGGAGGTAAGCTTACCACCCCATCCTTTTGCTTGCTGCAAGAACGACTTCGACGGCTCTGGTGTCGACATTGTGCTGATACGAAGAATTTGGTCTCTAGCTCATAGTGGTGTCGCGTGAGGGAAGTAAACCGCAACCAGCTGCACTGCGCGACTGAAATGCTCAACTGAAATGCGTCATTGTCGGCAGAAATGCCATAATGGCAGTCTTGATCTCCGCAGCGTCTAGAAGTGCATCGATGAGCCGCATTGTTCAACGTAGTCGTTGAGCGGCGGCGTCATCCTAACACTTTTAGATATCCCCACTGCGACCACGGTTGCCAGTTCTTTCACTCACCACACTGTACATACTCACGAACAAACGATTTGACGAAGCTAGACTTTGGGCTGCATCCGCGTTGGTAACCCACACCTTGGACGGGCAGAACTCCCATCGACCACCACGACTTGTTCTTCCACCACTGTCTAGGGCGGCATGTCCGCCAAAGCATCTGGCTCGAGCGCCCAGCCTAATGGAGACACCAAACACAGACAGCACACAGATGGCAGCGAGTCGCGCGCATATACACCAGAACAGAAGGCCGAAGTCATAAGAATACGGAGATGCAGTCCAACGTCCTTCTACGAAATCCTAACTGTGGAAAAGACGGCCAGCGATGGACAGATAAAGAAGGCGTATCGCAAGATAAGCCTGTTAACGCACCCGGACAAGAACGGCTACCCGGGTGCGGACGAGGCCTTCAAGATGGTGTCGAGAGCATTTCAGATACTGTCAGATGCGGACAAGAAAGCCAAGTACGATAGATTTGGCGGGGACCCAGACAGCAGATTTCCTAGTAGTAGTGCGGCGCCACAATCGCCGTTTGGGGGCGGTGGAGGTTTCGCGCGGTCGTCTGGCGGTGGAATGGGTGGCTTCTACGAGGATGAGATATCCCCGGAGGAGTTGTTCAATAGATTTTTCGGTGGTGGTATGGGCGGCATGGGAGGCTTCCCCTTCGGTAAGAGCTGCCCGCGCAAGAAGTATGGGAAGTTATGCTAACATTTCTAGGTGGCGGCGGCGGTGGCCCAGGATTTGTCTTTAATATGGGTGGCGGCCCTGGCTTCAGAGTACATCAGATGGGCGGAGGCATGCCACGGAGAAGGCCCGCCGGGTCTGGTCAAGCTCAACAACCACAAGGGCTCGCCGCCCTTACACAACTTCTACCGTTGCTACTAATATTCATTCTCCCCTTACTTTCATCCTTGTTTACAGGCGCCGGCTCAGGCGGGCCCACGATGCGCTTCGATGCGCCGGTCAAGCCTTGGACAATGCACCGTACAACGCCAAGCTACAAGGTTGACTACTTCCTAAATCCGAAGGAAGTGGACGGATACACGGACAAGAAGTTCAAAGCGTTAGACAGAAAGGCCGAGGTGGAGTATGTAACTACGCTGCAGTACCAGTGCGAACGCGAGTCGACTATGAAAAGGCAGGCGATCCAGGATGCAACAGGGTTCTTCTTCACAGATGAAGCGCAATTACGGGCAGCAAGAGCGATGGCCATGCCTGGATGTGAGAGATTAGATGAGCTGAGAGTACGGCGGCAGTATTAACAGTGATGTATGAATATCTGTGTGCGAAGGAGTTGGTGGAAGGAGCGATGCAGCAGCACTAAGCGAATTTGACACTTTCACAAGCAATTGCCTGTTTGCCTAGAACTTTCGGCCCACCTATTAATTGGAGGCTGACGCCATGCGTTGTTTCCCCAATTCGTGCCTAATTGTCGGCCGGTCGGTGCATGCCTCGAGCCCGACCATACTTATTGCCATCTGACATAACTTGTCCCATTCCTGTACCACTGGCATCCATACAATATGTCTGAGCCTACGTCAGATGCTGATAAGGTGCGTAAGCTGTCTCGGCGTCAGGCTTATCTCACAGTGTCCAGATCAGAAACAAGAGACTCGCCAAACTACAGCAGCAGCAAGAGCAGGCTCAGGCGACATCACAGTCAGACGCCCAGTCCAGTCCTCCGATTGACGAGAAGCCGGTGACGGGGATATCAAGTCATGATGGCGCCTCGTCAGTTCCTACGCAGACACCTGTGCCTTCTGGTGCAGGCACCCCAGCCCCGCCACCAGCCGCCACCTCGCAGCCCGATGCACCCCGAATAAACATTACCAGGAATATAACGCCACAGAAGCGAGAGATGAACGGTGTGCAACGATCCTCTTCACGGCCCTCGTCGCGGCAAGGCGACGTTGCGAGATCATCGGAGCCAATAGAACAGTGGGAGGATCGCACGTTAAGGAACATCTTCAGAGTCACCTTCGACTCGGCGCAGACAAGAGATCAGAATGGCCACGACCTGTACCCTCTTCCGTCGCTGCAAGAAGAACTAGAAGCAGAGGGTCAGGGCGTCCGTCTAAATGCTGGTCTCTTGGAGCAAGCTATCATGGAGGCAGGTGCAAACCTGGGAGGAGTCACTCCGCACCACTGGCTCTTTGCATGCTGGAAGCGCGTTCAGAGGTTCAGCAAGAGTGTCAAAGACAGATCAGCCGAGAACAAGAAGTGGGAAATCATCGCTGAAGCCAGACGACTGTGCTTCAACTGGTGCATACTAGCTCTGACCACCCCCGAGGTGTTTAGTGCGGATTACGATGGTGGCAAGGCTTTTGCTGACCACATGTTAATGGATCCAGAAGATGAAGGGGGAGTAGACCATGACTTCATCATCGAAGCTACCACGAGGTGGGAGGACGACGACTCCATCGCTGCAGCTTTTGTGGCTGCAGTCGAGGAGCTGAGCCGGAGACTAGCAGGTATAACCATGGACGGCGAGTATCGTCCATATGTGGGCATCATGAGGCGCATGGTCGCTTTCAAGCCTGTCGTCAACGCTATTACACAATCACCTAGGTTTTGCGATAAGTCAATACCAGCAGCTCAACTAGAGACACACACTATATTAGGCCCTTACTTTCAGCTTTCGCCCCTGCAAGCTCAGGTTACTAGCCAGTACTTTCCAGGCCCGAAGACGATGGATCAAGGTCGGATACGAAATGCCCAGCAAGCCCTGCAAATGTCTCTCAGAACACATCAGACGGAACTGTCGGAGATCGTGAAGCCCATGGTCCGCGCATCAGCCGAGTCCAAGAATGCAGTACTGGACTGGTTTGCTCTAGTGCTAAACTCGAATCACAAGCGGCAAGCCTTGCAGGTTGACAAGAAGACAGTCTCTTCAGATGGCTTTATGGTCAACGTCAACTCTTGCCTCGATCAGCTAGCCGAGCCTTTTATCGATGCCACTTTCTCCAAGATTGACCGAGCCGAGATTGAGTACCTCAGAAGGAAGCCGAGAATCGACATCAAGGAAGAGACCAAGATCAACGCCAATCAAGAAGAATCTGACAAGTTTTATGCGGAGCGGCTGCCTGGCGAGAATAATTTCATCACCGAGATCTTCTTTCTCACCGTGGCCGCTCATCACTATGGCTTGGAATCAGCTCGTAAGACTTTGAAAGATATGGATCGAGACCTCAAGCACATGGAGAAACAAATAGAAAAGTTCGAGGGCGAGAGACACAAATGGATTGGGAACCCTGCTCAGCTTCAAATGTTCGAAAATGCGCTTAAAAAGTACAAAGATACACTCGACAAAGGGCTCTCCTACAAGCATGCCATACAAGGTGTCCTCCTGGACGAGCAGCAACAAACGCGATCCATGCAGTTCATGCGCTTCACAACGGTTTGGCTCCTACGGCAGATCTCAGGTGGCACCTTTCCCCAGAAGAAGCTGCAACTTCCCTTTCCAGATCAGTCCGCCGCTATCAAGTGCTTACCGGAGTACTTCCTGGATGTAATCTCTGGTAACTTTGGCTTCATATTGTACAATCTTCCACAAATTGTTTCGTCCACGCAGTCGGACGAGCTTATCATGCTTTGCATCGCACTGCTAGAGCATTCAGACTTTATCAAAAACCCTTACCTCAAGGGTAGTCTGGTTACGATCCTCTTCAGAGGTACTTGGGTCTATCGACACGGTGCTCCAGGCATCCTTGCCAACCAATACAACAGTCTACCATTTGCATTAGAACACTTGTTACACGCCATGATGAAGTTCTTCATTGAAGCAGAATTCATGGGCGGTCATCAACAGTTCTTCGACAAGTTTAACATACGATTCGAGATATTCCAAATCATCAAATGCATCTGGCCCAATCCCATTTACCGAGAGAAATTGTTAAAGGAAGCAAAAGTCAACCTAGACTTCTTTGTTCGATTCGTCAATTTACTGCTTAACGATGTCACATTCGTTCTCGACGAGTCTTTCACAGCGTTCCACAGCATACACAGCCTGACAAAAGACCTGGAGTCCAGTGGTAACACCATTACCCAGGAGGAAAAACAAGAGAAAGAGGAGCAGCTGGAGTCTGCGAAGAGTAAAGCAAAATCGTACATGGGACTAACAAACGAGACGGTGCACATGCTCAAGCTATTCACCGAGACTTTGGGTGACGCCTTCACCACACCCGAAATTGTCCAGAGACTGGCTGACATGTTGGACTACAATCTGGAAGCCATGGTGCCGCCTAAGTCGTCCTCATTGAAAGTCGACAACCTCAAGGAGTACAATTTCGACCCAAGATCATTGCTCAGCGAAATTGTTGATGTCTACCTCAATCTCATGAACAAAGAGAATTTCGTACTCGCAGTCGCACGAGATGGTCGGTCTTACAAGCCAAGGAACTTCCAGGAAGCCAGGAATATCATGCAGTCCAAAACGCTAAAGGCGCCGGAAGAACTCGCTAAGTGGGATCGACTGCTGCAGAAATTTGCCAAGGCTAAGGAAGAAGACGACGAGGCAGAAGCTGATCTGGGCGATGTCCCAGATGAATTCCTGGACCCACTGATGTTCTCCATTATGGAGGACCCCGTAATTTTGCCCACAAGCAAGAACATCATTGATCGAAGCACGATTCGGAGTCATCTGCTGAGCGATCCGAACGACCCGTTCAATCGAGTACCGCTCAAGATTGAGGACGTGATACCAGGTATGTCATGCTCTTCCGCTGCATGGTGTGGAATTATTTGCTAACTCACATTCTAGCCACTGAGATGAAAGAACGAATACAACAGTTCAAGGACGAAAAGCTCGGCGCGAAAAAGAAGGAGTTCGTTGAGACTGTGCAGACAATTGATGCTGAGACGGCTGAGAGGGAAGGTTTTGATGTCATGGACACCAGTGCATAAGCGGTCATTATGTACAAACCGGACGGGAAAGCATTAAGGACAAAAGGGCCGGCAATATGAAGGCGGTGTTGAGATTGCGCTATTCCTTGGCCAGGAGCATGGTGCAGGTTGTGGTCGCCCAACCAGATGCACGATCTTGATGACTAGACTATAGAGATGTCAGGGCGCAATGCCTACATTTAAACTTGGCTATCAGATCGCTTCGAACTTATACACATACCAAAGTAGCTCTAATACGTCACTTCAATACTGATGCACTCAATGAGCAGAGCTCCCACCAACATCCACGAAGACTACAGGAGGAATTTTGAGTTGCACAGGCTTGACAATCGAGGAAGCTCTGCGCGGTGCGCTCCACGATACACGCCACGGATCCCACTTCTTCCTCCGTAGTAATAACCTTCAGAGTCACGATGAGCCACTGTAGTCAGCCATACGCGGAACGTATCGCATACTGATTGACCCTGTCTTTGCTAGGGAATCAAGTTGCGAGCCTGCATGGTAGCGTTGATGGACTGGGGACGTGAGCTGACACAAGCCTGCCGTGGGGGCGGAGGAGATGATGTGTGCTGCTCATCTTGTTCGGGCGAAGAGGGACGTCGTTCTATACCTCAAATACTAGTACCAGTGAGTTTAGCCAATGCACTACACCGAAAACGGAAAGGTGTCGAAAAGCCACTCTATAATCCTCTTTACCTCCATTGAGCTCGTTCCTGTTAAGTTGAAACCATCTTCATAACACGCAAGTGCAACCACTTACAATGGCATCCGCAGACAGAACAATGAGCGAGCTGGAAGCGCGTGCAGTCGCACAATTCGACAGTCTCGTCCAAAAAGGTGAGCTGTTCTACGAATCAACCAACGAAATCAGAATCGAGCAGGAACCCTTCGATGTACGTCCACATCGTCCTCTCGAGATTTGCCCCAGCAAGACCTGACAGGCGTCTGCTCGCGCCTCTCCAGGTTTACTTCCGCGTCTCACCAACAACACAAATCAAACCATTCAATCCGAACGACAAATCCCGCAAACCAGGCTTTCTCGACGATGACCCGGAGTTCACGGTCTGTCACGTCGAACCAAACCACAAGCTCATTCTCAACAAGTACTGCTGGCTGCGGCCGCAGATGGTTCTGCACACGAGGGACTTCCAGGCTCAGACGGACTTGTTGACGGAAGCGGACTTCGAGGCTTCGCTAGATGTGCTGCGGCAGCTTGGTGGTCGGTACATGGTTGTATTCAACGGTGGGCCGAAAGCAGGCAGCAGCGTTGCGCATAAGCATTTGCAGGTCTTCTTGCGGCCAGAGTGGGCCACGATCGCAGATGAGATCGTGGCTGGGAAGTCGAAAGGTGCGTCACCTCTGACCGAGACGCAATGCACTAACCAAAACAGCTTCCCTACCCTTTCAAAGCCGATTAATCGAGCTCCCATCCCAGACGCGAGCACGCGAGCTCTTCAGCGCCTACCAGACCATGTGCAAAGATCTCCACTTATCTACCGGCGATGCCCACAACCTGCTCCTCGTAAAAGAATGGATGATGGTCATCCCCCGTTTGACAGGGACCATTGAAGGCGAGATCGCGGACGCACCGCTCCAAGGAGGCGCAAACGCACTCATCGGGATGCTCTGGCTGAAGTCGCATGAGCAACTCGAGAACTGGAAGCGGTACGGTCCGATGCGCGTGCTGTCTGAGTTCGGAGTCAGGGCACCTGGTCCAAGTCCAGGTTGAGTGCAGGGCTACGGTGATGAGCGGATGAGACGAAGACGAAAACAGGGGTTTGGATGTGCGGACGGGGCGGTCGTACAACGAACGGCATTGCCTCGACACCTTGAACACTATTTGACAGTAAAGAGTCAAGGTGTCGTGGTATTCCTCCCTGCGAGTCACCACTACCACAATGAGCTTGTCTGGGACCCTACCAAGTCGCGGGTCAGCACTATATCGACAAGCCTCGAACTCAGACCAAAGCCCCTGGCCTAACACCGCCGTCCCGGGACCTCCTGCCCTCGGACTAGAGTCCATTGCACTCGTAAGGCAAGGTCCTCCAGAAGCCCGCCTGCCTCGAAAATTGTAGGACGTGGAAGCACAAGAGCGGTCTCTGTTGGCTGGACGTCCGTGCGAAATAGTCCTCATTCATCGCTTTCCATCGATCAATTGGCAGAGGGCGTCCAAGGGCAGTACTGTAGTATTCTAAACTTCAGCCACGCATGCTGTTCTCTTGCTACTGGATTTTGCGGCCGTGGAACCAAGTATGGTGGGGTCATTGTGACATCGTGAGGAAGGAATTTGGTGTCGTCGTCCAAACGGGCATTCAGAGGAGACTTAGATATGACGCTGAGATATGAGAGACGAAAACGCAATATACTCGATGCGAATATGTACTACTAATATTACTACTGCTACTATCATCTTGAAACCATCACAATACCACACTCCTTCTCGCATCTCCTATCGAGCAGGTCGTTCCTGCGGTCTCTAAGCTGTAGCACGCTGCGTGAAGATCGCCTTGAACTGATTGTACTGCTCTAGTGTGAGGTCATTGTACTGGAGCGCAGCTGAGCCCATAGGGATGGGGAAGGGCCCGTTGACAGGATCGCCAGCAAGGACTGTCGCCAGAGTCATGCAAGTAGCTGGGACACCATCGAGCCGGATGCCTATATCCTCGTCAGTCAGTCACACGGATTGGATCGGAAAGCATGGAAGAAACGAACCGTTATTGCCAATTGGCCCGGTGACCACGACGGTCGCTTTGGTCAATTCAGTCTGGCACTGGTCTCGGACGAACTGTGGTACACCGGGTAGATCGAGCCCTGGGTTCCTCTTGACTGTTTCCGTGACATTTGTGGCCCACAGCTCGGCGTCCCGCTCCATCAGTAGGTCTTCGAGAGATCGCTTGCCTTTGCGGCAGTTGTTGGCGTCGCGGTCGGTGCCAACGTCGTCCTTGTCCGCATTCTTGCAGCCAAGACCCAGTCCTGTGATGACGAGGGAGGCAACGGTGACGGCTGCGGCACCAAGCAGCATGAGTGGGCCTGCTACGACACTCTGGACGAATAGAGTCGACAGGGCGGCGGCGCCTAAGACGGTGTGATGACGCATATTACGGGGTGGGTGGTGATTGCTGCTAAGTACGTTCTGTGGATGAGATCAGAGTGAGTAGACGGTCTGGTGCTTTCCTTAGGTCTGGAACGTTGGGCGTAGTAAAAAGAAGTCAGGTTGACAAGGGAGACCCAAGAAAGCGAACCATATTTGACATGAGAAGTATGGCTCTGGACCATCTTAGTGCTTTCTCCGAGATCCACCACATGATCATGGACAATCGGATCGAGGCTCCTTCCGTCGCACATAATGGTTTGGTCAACGCGTCGGGTAAAGCAGTTCACAGAACAGTGGTGTGAACAGCCTTACGATGGCAAGTCGACCGATCACGTGATATGTGATGCTTTGTTATCGAGGTGGCCTTTGGACACGACAATGACATAGAATGATGGGATATCTTTGTGTCGTTGATATTGTTCTCCTGTAGGAACAAAGCGATGTTGATATTGTTCTGATGCCGTGCTGCTTACCGGACCCTGACACCAAGCAATGCGCATGTAGAAGCTGGCTCGTCGGTATAATTGGCGGATGACATTGTAGGGTGTGCTCACAGAGATACGAAGAACTTGACCGTTGGCTTGTCTTCCTTACAAGGCGCCATCGTTCACTTACTAGAGGTGCAGGGAAAGGACGAAGGGTCGCTTTTACGGATGTGACAGAAGCGACGATATGGTGTAGATCTGCCATCGAAGCTTCCCGTTGTTTGTTGGTAGATGAAGCAAGAGCTTGATCGTGGTATATACTCCCTATTTGCACCAAGTGTTCATGCCACGATCCTCCTACTAACTTAACTTAGCTACTGGCGACTATGACTTGGAATGCGAGCCTCCGCCCGGACAATCTACAGAAGCGGCCATTCGTTTGTCCGGAAGGAGGCGAGTATCATGGTCCTCGCAGCGGAAATCCACCCCTAAACCTCGGCTGAGATGCAGAGGCTAGTGCAGGATGACATCGGTTCGCGACATATTTTGCATTATTTTCATACTGTGTTGTTAAGCTTCAGATGATGCTGCTAAGCTGATCCATCCGGTGCATCATTATTTCGTCCATCCCATTCGGATCGCAAATTCAGCTTCGCCATTTGCTCGGCTGGTGCTAGGCAAATTCTGATTGTCCCTATTATTCCGAGCGGCGTGGCCGACCGTTCGGGATTGCGCCTGACAAGTCCCTTTTGTCCTGGGTACAAATAGACATGGCTTCACTGTTCGCGAAGTCGTTGAGAATCCCTGGTACTGCATCTCGCGTTATTCTCAAAACTACAAGCGTACACGGAGCCAGTCCGGGTCTCTCACGAAGGTTTAACACACATATACCTACTGCTGCTCTTCCGAGACACTACTATCATTTCCCGCGGAGACCGAACAGTTCAAGGACATACTCGACAGTCGTCGTTCAAGACCGGCCTCGAGGACGGACTCGTCGCATAGTCACCACTGTCCTCCTAAGCCTAGGTTCATTTGTCGTAGGCGGGTACTTCGCACTCAGCACTGCGCCTCCCTTCCTCACATCCCTTATCATGGGTTCCATGCCAACAGACGAGGATACCCTGAAGTATGAGGCTCCAGACGAGTGGACGAAAGAGCTAGACGAACATATAAAAAACTGCAAGCTAGCACAAAAACTGCGCGCAGACCCCATTTACAGAGAATCGAGACCACACCTCAAGATACCGCCCGAAGTGGCACAGCATAATTTGACAGCTGGTACATTGTCAGGACGTGATATGATTCCTGTGCCGCCATATTACTTCAATCACAAGGACGGCAACAACATGTTCTGCATATTCTATGTAGGCACGCACGTGAGCGGTCACCCTGGCATAGTACATGGAGGCTTTCTGGCAACTATGCTTGACGAAGGCCTGGCAAGATGCGCATTTCCCGCCCTACCGAATAAGGTTGGTGTGACAGCGCAGTTGAACATCGCTTACAAGAAGCCGACTATGGCTGGGCAATTCCTCGTGTTGATGGCGGAAACAGAGAAAGTGGAGGGACGCAAAGCTTGGTCGAAGGGATGTATCCTTCCGTTGGAGGATATCGACTTCGACGAGAATGGCATCATACCTCCGACTGAGCATTTGGTGAGCGCTGAAGCGTTGTTCATTGAGCCGAAGCACGCGAAGGTGAGAAGCTACGAAGTAACATCATCAAGACCCAGCTAACAGCATTGACAGGCACTGAAGAGCTTGTACAGGCAAGCAACGTAAGGGATTCGGTGGTAGTGCCTTCGATTGCAGGCTGCCAAGAGGTCAACCTTGGACTGGCGTTGTTGGCCTAAGAGGCGTTGGGGTGCATGTAGATAGATAGACTGGAGGCTCTTCACCAGGGCTGAAAGCAGACTTCGCTTGTCGCTCATGATCTGAGTTGATACTTCTCACAATGTACGAATACTATCATATACATCGGAAAGTCCGTAGCGAGACCGTGACATGTGTGCCTGAAAGCCTTGTGGCCAGCTCCTGCGGTTGCCTCAGGCCAACACTGCCGGTGCAGTGTGATGCAACTTGATGCGCATCTGATAGCGCAGGAACGAGTGAGTCCATAGCTCGACTGCCACTTTAGACCAGCAACATACGACTCAATTTGGGCTCCCCACGGCTACCTCGCCCACCCCTCTGCTCGAAGACACTATCGCCTACACAGTATCTTACCCTAAGCTCGAAAACTGTGCTGTGACTGGCCCAGCATGCCAGACAATACCAAGTACCTGTTCGTTGCGCTACCCTCTTCAATCACACCTTCTGGCCACAAAGATGATGCTATAGGCGCCATACAACGGGCCGTCAAGTCGGAAAATGGCCTTGCTTCACAGTTCAGCATCCCAGACTTCAAGGTTGGCACATTAGACGCTCTGATACAGCAATCCGATGATCTCGGAAGGATCGAAGGACTATGCAAGGGCGTGGTGTCCAAGGTTGGGGACACACTGAGGAACGTACTTGAAGGAGACGAAGGGAAGATTATCATGCACAAGAACGTCAACGATAGTACGGCTGCTGCGGTGTCGAGGAACTGCGAGCCAAGAGCTAACCGCCAGCAGAACCCTTAGAGCAATACCTCAAGACCTTCAGCTGGAACAAGGTGAAATACAGAGCAGACAAGCCAATAGCAGAGCTCATGGACCTGCTGCAGAAGGTACCACACGTCGACCTTGCTCCCATTCACAACTAATGCCTTGCAGGAAGCAAACAGCATAGACTCGGACGTCCGCACCAAGTACAACCAATACAACACTCTACGTACCCAATCACAAAACCTCCAGCGCAGACAAATTGGCAACCTCTCCACTAAATCCCTTGTCAGTATCGTGTCGCCCGACATGCTCATATCAGACTCGGAACACCTTGAAACTCACCTTATTGCTGTCCCCAACTCTTCGGTCAAGGACTTCCACAAGTCCTATGAGACAGTCTCACAGATGGTTGTGCCACGATCTGCCTACTTCATACAGAAAGACGAAGAGTTCAATCTGTTTGCAGTGAGCGTGTTTAAGAAGCATGCCCAGGACTTTGTACACAAGTGTAGAGAGAAGAAGTGGATACCTCGAGACTTCAAGTTCAAGGAGGGTGGCAGAGAAGAGGAGCAGAAGGAGATCAGGAAGACTGAGGCCGAGGAGAAGAGGGTATGGGGTGAGACGTTAAGATTGGGCCGGACGGGATGGAGTGAGGGCATGATGTGCTTAGTACATGTCATCGTGCTGAGGTGTTTCGTTGAGAGCGTGCTACGGTATGGTTTGCCGCCGGATTACGCTACTGCGATGGTGAAGGTAAGTTGCCGAGCACATGCGACATGCTGAGGCCTCTGAGTGAATCTGGAGAACGATGAAGCTAACGAGTGGCAGTCCGACACAAAGAAGGCAGCCCGTGCAAAACAAGGTCTAGACGCTGAATTTGGCTACCTAGCAGGTAATGCATTCGGCAGAGACAAGAAGGGCAAGATAAGTAAAGACCAGGGGATCTCGCAAAACGATGTGATGGGTGGTGGAGGTGGCGATACAGCCGATTATTGCGCTTATGTTTATTACGAGATCGAGATGGAGTGAACGCGACAACCTAGAGCTGGTGTTGGTTGTGGCGGTCGAGCAGGCATTGAGCTCACTTCTAGATCTGCAGCAAGTTTGATAGCAAGCATGCTTACTACAATGACATTGGCAGCGTCAATGGTTGCAAGAGCCGGGCGACTGCGAAACCATCTCGCCTACTGCCTACTTACTACCTCTTCATCGGCGTACTCCCTTCGTAATTCGCTTCCGCATTTCCAGAACCTCGACTGGCTATCCTTTCGACACCGTCATTCTCCTGATTCCCTCCGCTCACAACTCCACCGCTGCAGCCAATCATCGTATCCATCACCACAGAGCTAACACCTCAGTGTGCTACGTACTAGCGCTAAGAGTCCTCCCGGACTCCGTCTTGCAACACAGCGTACGCTTTTACCTCAGGAGATAGCTCGTCAATCGTTGCTGCCGGTGGTAACCATGGTGCAGACAATAGCATTTCCTTCGGCTCTCGCCGTCTACTGTGAACGCTAAGTCGATCTGGGCACTGCGGACCCTCACTCAGGGACTTTGTATTGCATTGCATTGCGTTGGGTGCATGTCTGTTGTGATGCGGTGCGGTCATCCTCCTTGCCCACTTTCATGGTGCTGTCGCTGTCCGTCGTGGAGGCCGGAGTAGTACCCTGCCCAGTAGTATGCCATTTTGATGTTTTCGAGCGTCTGGTCTGCGGAGTTGGATGTTGCTGTGGCTGTGGCGGTGGTGGGCGCTGGTATTGATGCTGACTGTTGTGCTGGTGCTGATGTGGGACCTGGAGCGAGTGCTGAATCTGCAGCCGTAATAGTCGTTTCAGTGTGAGTGTGTACTGCATCCGACGGCGGCAACGGTGGTCCAATCACGCGTATGCGTACTGTGTCTTGGTCGGTGTCGGCGTCAGCGTCAGGCACTCCCTGCCTTGTTGCGACATCGACATCGACATCATCATCATCGTCGATCTCGCCTTCGTCAGCACTGTCCTGGTCCATCTCCGGCCCTTCAGCTCCGTCGCGCGCTTCATTCGCGCCGTCTCCGCGAGTGACTTGCTCGTCGAGCTCTGCCTGCCGCAGCACCTCGTCTACATCCTCGCCGCGCGCGTGGATCGAGTGGTAGTACTCGTATTCTGCTAGGGCGTCGTTCCAGGAGCGGACGAGCGCTGAGTCGTCCCAGATTTCTTCGTGGGAGAGGGCGCTGGTGCTGGGGTGGTGGTGGTGATGATGGGTTTTTTGCTTTTTGAATTTGGATTGGGATTTGGATTTGGGCATTGGAGCTGTGAGCGGGTTTGTGGTGTGATGAGGTTGTTAGTGGGCGAGCTGCGGGTTTGTGAGGATCCTTACATATGGGACGGTGGGATGATTTTAGTTGATGTGCGTGGTATTAGATTTGGTGGTGTAGCTGCCTGTGGTGAGTGGAACTAATGAAGAGGCAACCCCGGGATTTGGCGCTAAAGGCGGGTGATCGACGGCGCTAACCCCTATCCTTGGATTTCGCTAATGTTGTCTATGCGATAGCTACTACCAAGCTGCAGTGGTTAGGAGGCTCCGCCGGAAAAGCAACGTGACTCCCCTGACATGAAGCATAGACCTGGGCGGGTTCACGACACCTCGTCTTTCTGGGAGGAACGGGGCCTTTGGGACAGGACTCTGCGGTCGAACTCGTCCAAGAAGGAGGGGGGAGGTCTGAGGTTTTGTTCGCCATGGGCAGGCTTGCTACGCGCGTCCTGCCGTGATCACATTGCTACTATGACTGGGAATCGCAAATACCGTTGCAACTAGCAATCATGGCGGAGAGAGAGTAGCAAGCATGGTTCGCTCGTTCACAGTATGAGCGTCTCAAGTCTTTTGACTGGTGGTCTACTATCGCAATGTGTCGGGTTGCCCGTCAGACTGGAGGAACCTACTTGAACACCCAGTCTACTATAAAGCTGTGGACTATGCTGAGGATGGAAATGCATCCAGTCGTTCCTTGACGGATCCGCGAGATGCACGATGTTCTCGCACCTGTCAGCCTGAGTCCGACGCGACAAGACGTCCATGCAATGGTAAAGCATGGTACTGTTGCTCCCCAGGCTGGGTGTCCAGCACTATACATACCTAGGTATGTATCGTTTACGATTCCCAGCCTGGAACCCAGCAAGGCATCTTGAAATGCCAACCTTGATAACGACTCACAAGATCGGGTTCGCGCGCGAAGGTGGAATAAGAGGCTCGCAGTTTTCACTCTCTCGATTAGAACGAGATTGGAGTGAAAGTGCATGGCGACAAACTTTGGCTTGCTCACACGACTCCACAAGGCTATTCAAATGACACGAAGCACTGCCAGTGCAATAATGCCAGTGGGCTCGGGTTTCTTGCTTTCACCTCACTTCGTGCGTGGTCACGACTGACGCGGCTCCACTGCTACGACGCGACTGCCTCATGTTCTCGATCTGCGCTGTTCGACGCCTCGGTTCTTCTTGCTCACTACTATACCTTAATTAGCTGCGAAGTGGAAGAGCCTTTGGAAAATAGAACTCAAACGCACGGCAACTGGCTGTCCGATCGTCAAGATCAGGCAAGCCAGAGCCGCTCTCCACAGCAATCTGAGAAGACAAGATCCACGTTTTCTGTCACACGGGCCAACATGGACTTCACCGTCGACAGCAACGACACCACGAACGCAGCTACTACTCAGGAAACGATCGCGGCTTGCAGTGATGCTACTGCAATGCTGAGACAAGCGACTGCTATACAGTCCGCTCCAGTCACCACGCCCTCAATCCTCCTGCTGCCTGCAGAAGTCAGAGTCATGGTCTGGAAACACTTCTTCAGTGACCTGACCGTCTACGTAAGGTCCGACCACTGCAGACTTGTCGACGAACGCCGTGTCTTCCTCCTTGCCTCGCCGGACGGCTCCATGGCCAGCTACTCGCCTCATCCACTTTACTATACCAGCCGGCTGGTTCGATTAGAGATCACCGATATGCTCTGGCGGCTTGCCATGTTCAGAGCATCCGATGATAGCCCCGCACGTCCTTTACCAATACCCATCAGCTCTCGGATCCGAAACTTGGAGCTTGATTGGGATCAGTATGTAGACATCTTCAGCGATATCCGATATCCATTTCTAAACGAGCTGGACGAACCTGAGACCCCACAGCAGATCCAGATCACTGGTTGTGACAGCCTGCAGCTTTTGAAGCTCGTATACCATGATTACCTCCGAGATGGGGGAAGTGAGCAAGTCACACTGGATAGCATAGCTTTTACCCGCCTTATCTACTTTAAGAAGCCATTCCTGCTTGAGTTCGAATTCCGCGTTGATGACGACATAACTAATACTCTGATGATTGCCACCTACTCCTCACAATCTGGCATGGAGTTCGAATATGCCACGAGAATGGAGGCAAACAAGAATTGGGAGAAAAATATACAGATAGCGTTAGGTCTCTGGACCGACGACATCGAAGATTGTCTGCAGGCAGATATGGAGGATCGTTTTCTGGTCAGCAAGGGAGGTTATGACCGAGTGAAAAAGTACATCTCGCATGAGCGGCTTGGCCTGTTCAAGATGGCTTGGGAGAAATATTTCGACGAGGAATCTTGATTCTCCACTAACACTTATCACTTCCTCCTCCAGTTCTGTGCGACACCACCCGCTTGTGAAGGCCGGCACTGTCGGACAGAACACAAACCATGGACACTGCGCTCAAATGTCACTTTTCAGCAGTATGAGTGTTTGAGGCTGTCATGGCTGGCGACATCACCGGCCTTCCTCAGCTTGTGGTCGTGGGTGGCCAAAGCTCAGGTAAAACCTCAGTTCTTCGAGCACTTCCAGGCCTACACTTACCAATAGTCTGCGGCTTCTGCACACGGAAAAACCGCCGGCTTCTGCAAGCTTATGAGCGTGTCCTACACAGAGCAGCGATATCGAGGAAGCAACGTTGCCATTGGAATACAGTAGAAATTAAGATTGTCAATTGAACCTCCAAAACGAGTAGGGAACCAAGGGTCTTTAGTGTTTCGAGGGTGCATGGCTTGCCTACCTCGCTTCAAGCTCATGTTGTTGGAATCCTGTGTGGGTGAGTGGCAGAATTGTCAGAAGCTCGAACGAGGACGAGGTAGCGAGGAGCGCCACGTTTCCATTGGGGCTTCGAGCGAACTCTCTTAAAAGTGGGCTTGACAAATATGTCATGAATGGGCTGGCAGTCAGTGCTACTTGTACTTGCTAGATCATGATGACGTGCCTTTGAGGGCTGATCCATTCTGCTCCGTCCCCATTCCAAGTATCTGTATGGTCTCTTTGCCCTGCTTTTGTTGCTTCTTCACTCTCATCCAGATGGTAGTCAAAGTGCAGATATGCTACGGCATCATGAGAGCATTAATACAGTCATCCCGCGCAATAAGTCTCCGCGTTTCTTAGCGCGTTCGGACGCGTCTGTCAACGCCTTGCCTTCAATCGACATGGCCATTTCGAAGAGCTGTCTGGAAATATTGATAATGTACGCGACTCGAGAAAGCTGACAGGATGCGAGCGTGGCATGGTTAAGAAATTCTCGAACTAGCGCTGCTAAAGCCTCTGTCAGAAGCGGCTACTCTACCAAAGAACCATTCTGCCCGCTACTGAATCCAAGTCTTGTTGGTACTAAACTTCTAAGATACCAATCCGAAGCATACGACATTTGGGCCAAGAAAGAACTGTTCTTGCCAACATGAGTGGCACCTTCCCCTCCATGCCCGCTTCCACATCCAGCAAACCCCCACCTCTCCTCGCGCTCCCTTCAGAAATCAGACTCCTGATCTGGGAGCACACTTTCGCCGACATGAAAGCATTCATCCCAACGCTGCCGGCCCAGAAGCAATCATGCGGCTGCAGGGATTCCAAATTTCCTGTTGTCCACAACGTGTGCCCAGACAACGATCTAGCTCGAAGATACCTACCTCACCCTCTGTGCCATGTCAACAGGCAGATCTATGGAGAGACCATCCGAGTTTTCTACGGGAATGCGCATTTTGAGTACGATCCATTCACAATCTCGGCTACTGACCGGAAGAACTCCAGAAGGAGCTTTTTGGTGCTTTGCGATGAGCGGAGGACTGGGTAGAAATTGAGTAAATCACTGCGGAGGCATAACTTGGTAACCTCCTGGAAGTTGAGAACAGGGACTTTTTTCACCAACATGGTGTCCGAGATCCGTTTCTCAAGCAAAGAGCCAGGGCTGAAACGACTCAAATGTCGAGCGCCCGACGTTTTCACCTGACAATCTCCCCTCATACTTGAGCTTCAGGTCCACCAGAACCTCATGGTTACTGTGTTTGTTATCGTGCCGTCTTCTTGGTTCCATTGGCGTGACAATGAAAAGAATGCTGACGTGTGCAAGTGAAAGAACTTCCGCCGCGTGGGCGTTTGAAACAAGATCACGCTAGAGACGTAAGTATTTAGTATTAAAGCCTCATCGCACATATATGCTGACATATTTCAAAATAGTTATATTGGACCGGCTGACCACCAAATACAGCACGACCGTCATCACGCCAAACATGTCTGCAGCTGGTGCTTCGGGCCATCAGCCCGAAAACAACACTCTACCAAGACCCACGTTAACCAACCTTCCACAGGAGTTGCGCCTGTTGATCTGGAAACAAGTCTTCAAAGAGACCATTGTTAGAGTCGAGATGGTACCACATACGCTCTCCAACGACAGCACTGTATATACTCTCCTTCCACTCGCTAGCCCCTCACCACATCCGCTCTGCTACGTGAATCGACAGACCTACCAAGAAGCCATCGATCTCTTCTACGAGGAAGCCACCTTCAAAATTGACATCAGGGTTCTCCCTCTTCTCTGTAAGACATCACTACCACCACCCCATTTTCAAACAGCTGACATGATCGTAGCATCGCACACCTTTGCCGCCAAAGTGCGAAACCTCTCAATAACAGCCTTCGCATACTGGTGTTACTTCGATCGATCATGTTCCAGTAAGAACCGTAATCCGGCATCTCCAACAACAATCTACGACATTCCTCTCCCGAATCTCAAGCACCTGCGCCTCGACTGGGCTCTCCAACAACATGGAGGATTGACCGCGTCTGAATTGGTGGCTCCTTGGGAACGAAAGCAAGCACGAAGCTTAGTTCATCTATCCAATGCGCGCCGGGCCTTCGATGTCGAGATTCACATTGAAATGCAAGACTATGGTCGATCCAAACCCTTGACATTGACTCCCCTCATCTTATTCACCGCGACCTATACCCCAGCAGGGCTTGTGTTCAACTACAAACACGGTCAGAAGAGAATGGAAGCGCATGAAACTGTCATTCGAAGTGCGTTGGGTTTCGATGGGCGGACAGTCTAAGACGCGGTGTGGCCTGCGTGATGCCGATAGTGCAGCAGTGTCTCTAGAACAGACAGGCCAAATATGTGATAGAATGGCTTGTTGATTCAGAAAGAATGGTCTCGAAGACCCTTTTGGCTGGGGAAATCAGGCCATGTCGAACATCAACCCCGATCGCACAGTTTGAAAATACAGTAGGAGTTGGTCCGGCTGGCTATGAACAACCCGTTTGAGCATAGGGTGCCAGATATTGAAACGATCGTATAGAATCAATAATCAACCAAACTCTACACGCAGCACCCATCCTTCGGGCCAACAGGCTCTCGCAATAGATACTGTACGCTATCCTCCACCAATAATTATCACTGAGTCTACCATGCAACGCCTGCCGGCACGATAAATCTCTCAAGATCAAGTAGACTCCTACCCAGCAATTCTCCGACCCAAGCCACGCAAATTGACTTGATTGACACGGCACTGACCCACGAAACAGCAACTGAATCCCATCCATCCATCCATCCATCCATCCACCCAACTCAGCGAAGCCGCCGCTCCAACAACACCCACGTGCAGAAAAATACGTTGACGTTGTCCTTCCACGGAGACATCCTCAGGCCACTCTCCTCTACTCTCCTCTCCTCAGCGTCCCACTGTCCTCCTGTATAATAACACCTCAACACGCGAGGTGAGGTGATTATTTCGCTCGTAAGTCCAGTGCGTCCGCTCATACAATTTATTGCAGTGAAGATTAGAGAAAATATCCATTCCCCGACAACCACCCCATCATCTCAACACGTACCTTATTCAGAGATCTCAAGACCCGTAGTACTTACTACCGCTCTTCTGCATACACGAGCACACCAGCTACGGAACCCACCGAAACTCGCACGCTAAGTTAGTCCCATGTTGCCATCCGTGACCTGGCTGTCTGGTGCCATGGATGGTAGCAACGGCGTCATTATTGGGGATCACAGCAACTATGGTCTGGACTTGGCTTACTTGCATACTCTGATGCCAACTAACAATACACATGAGATGGAATTGGGTAGCAGTAGATCGGGATGGAAATGGTTCAAATGAGTATGCTTATTGTAGCAAGCTATGGTGCATAGAGGTACTTCCTGAGTCGTTTTGTACAGAGTCTCATTTACCAACATGCGAAACCCCTCATGCTTGCACATAGCAACATTAAGCTCCTGCGCTAGTCGACCTATGCGATGCTGATCTGAATGACGCAGTACGCACCAAGAAACCCCAGTTCCTAATCACTATCACTATCACTGTCACCCCAATCAGCAGCAGAGACCTTCTGTGCGGATGCAGCCTTGACCGCCGCAGTCGTAGGCACGACGTTTTGGTCACTTCTCATGCTCGTGGCTGGTGATTTGCCCATACTGTTTCCGTTTGCTTTCATCGAGCTTCCTCTGTTCGCTACGGTTGTGCTTGTCGCTAAGCGTCCGTTCGTCGCAGGCACACCGGGCGGGGGTTGCGGTGTTGCTGACTTCGGGAGCGGCTGTGTGACAGCACTCGACGCCGGAGCAGTGGAAAGCTCAGGAGTATGATCGCTCTCATCGGTAGAGTCATCCTCGATGTCGTCAATATCATCGATGTCCATATCAATGGCTGCCATCTTTGCTCGTCGATTCGCATTCGCTTGTGCTTCAAGTGCGGCCTTCGATGCAGCCGCACTTTGCAGCTGCACTGCTGAACTTGCCGTGCTTGGTCGACTTGCGTTCGGGCTTGGTGTAGCAGGTAATGACTTTCGCAGGCTCGAAAGCTGAGGACTGGATGGAACCCCATTTCCGAGACGAGCCACCGCAGCAGACGTTGTTAGAGCAGGACGTTTGCCTGCTCCTTGAGCTTGCGGAGTACTGTCCCTTTCTTCATCTACTTCCTCTTCGCTTTCCCTCTCAATGTCATTGTCATCGATCTCGATACTATCACGAACATTGGCTCCTTCCATCGTGGCAAGCTTGGACTTCGGCACAACCGTCTCATTGAACTCAGTTTCATCCGGCTCGGCGTAAGTGACATTGTGCAACCTCGTAGCTCTTCGCTCAATGTTCGCGTCTGGTGGCGGTAGCACAGTCCCGTCAACAGGAAGCTTTCTACGATCCCTCGACCTGCTAGGTGCGTACTCGGTGTCGACATCAAGTGGTGGGAGTCTCTCTTCTCTGCGGATCTTCTTGGCTGGAGGTTGGCCGTCCTCACTGGGATACACATTCAAGGCCTGCAGATCGGAACTAACGACCGGCGCAGGTGCCACGGCACCGCTGAGCGCGCTTCGTGCAATGCTAGCCATCTTGTCCATTTCTTGCAACTTGTCCTTACTGATAGCGAGGCGCACCACAAGCGATTGTCTCTGCTTTTTCGAGGAAGACTTCTTCTTTGATTGTTGCTTATACTGGAAGGGTTGATCACCTTCGTCGACTTTTCTCTTTCTCTTCCTTTCCACCATCTCAATCTTGCTCGGAGAAGGCGGCTCGGCTTCCTGATAAGGCAGTTCGTCTGCGGCTTGTTGATAGCCTTCCACGGGCACGGGTGGCACTTGACCCATAACCGGGTCTGGGTAGGTGAACGTGATCATGTCAGTGTAGTCGTATGCATGCTGCGGATCTTGTATAATTCCACGTTCGGGCAGAGCGTATTGAGGCTCGTGATCCACCTCCTCGACCACTCCGATTCGCTCCGAGACCTCTTCTGGGTTTTCGTTAATTTCGTCTTCGTCCTGTGATTCCGCATTTGTTGCATTGTTCACAGCTGTCCACCCTGAGCCAAGAGCAGGATCAATGGGAATACCTTCCTGTTCCGCCAGTCTGATGATTCCCCCCTCGATGTCTTGCGCTTCGTCCTCATTGACATAATCATCGCCGAGTTCCGGGTCCTTGTTCATGGCGGCGTTCGCCTCCCGACGACGCCTCTGCAGCCTTCGAGTATCTTGAGCATCGTAGTCATCGTCTGCCTTCTGTATCCATTGGATGTTGGAGGCGCTGAAGTCCACAAGACTTTCGACTGACCGAGGGTCTGCGACAGCTTTGGTGTTGTGGCCTAGCAGGGTACCCTTGGGCGTGTACCTCTTGAAGCCTGGCTTCTTACGGCAATGCCGACAGCCGCAGATGTTGCGACAAGAAGGACACTTCCATTCCGGGTCAGCAAGAATATCTTGCGGCATCATGTCGTATGCTCTGAAAAGCAACCCGTAGCAGTAGTTCTTCTGGCACTTGGTGCAATGAGCCTGTTTCCATTGAGGCTCCCAGTAACAATCCACATGACATCGTGCATGATCCCGCATGAACTTTTCAGACTTCTTTTTGACTTTCTTTTTCTTGACGTTGCCGTACTCGTCAACCTGAACGTCCTCTTCCACCTCTGGCTCTGGTGCAGGAGCTGGCTTTCGAATGTCGCGCCACGGCCGCTTGAGTAATTCTGTTTGACATATCTGAGCTGTAGTCCTCCGCTTGTCACGCCGATCCAACTCGTGCTTTAATGATTTCGGAGTCTTATCAGTGACTTGTCCTTCATTCTGGATTATCAGGTGTCGCCATTGTTCAAGTTTCTGCACAAGCTCACCCCAGTTCCACTGTTCTACCCATTTCAGCTTTGAGATACAAGCGCAGCTTCTACCCATAGCATAGCAGTCAAGACACACATCGTAAGTGTCCTGTTCACCATTGGGCAGATCTCCAACACAAGACGGGCAGGTCAGGAAGCGATTAAAGATATTGCACCGGCAGTAAGAACAGGTGATATTGCTGTCAAACGTGACCATCTCAACCTTTTTCTCCACTCTGTCTGGGTAGAAGCTCTCGTCAACCAAGATGCGGGTGAAAAGAGAATGAAGACGGTTGAAATCCTTCTGCAGCTGGCGCAGCTGTGTGTCAGCTCTCTTCAGCTTTTTCGATTCGGGGTTCTTCTGCTTGTGCTTGTCAGCCTGTTGTAGAAGCTTGGCGTATTTTTGCAATGTGTAGTAAATGATGGCTTTGTTCTTGTACTGCTCGTCTCTGCAGACCATTCGAGCTTTAAACAGAGCCTCATTCATTGCCATTTCTAGTGTCTCCACTGTAGTCCTGTTCCAGGCAACCTTCATCGTTCTTGTCCCTCTGTTCCAGACCTGATGTGGAGCTAAGGGTGGAATCAGAATAAAGTCGCCAGGCTTCTGATCGACCACATAGGTCTTGAAGGGCGCGTTTTTCCAAGCATTGACCTGGGCAAAGTGCTTTTCGACCTCGATGTCATGGCCGAGGCGTGAGAGCCAGTATTCGGAAACGACCTCTCGCTCCTTCGTCTCGGTCATGAACCAGATTGATGAGCCTGGGTTCGACGGTTTCCCGTCTTCTGTAGTGCCAGTTGAAGCCTCAACCATGAGATTCTGACCCAAGGATGCGCACATTTCTCGATGTGCAGGGGTATACGTCCCTTCGTGGCCGATATAGCATTGAAGATTCTCGGCTCGCATCTCTTTGGGCAGACTGCTCATCAGATCACCTGCTTTTGCAATGCCTCTGCCACGTCTGGTTCCATTGCCGCTCGGATCGGGCTCCTCGATCGCACCAAGACCTCCGAATTCGCCAGTGCTCTCATTGAGATAGAACAGGACAGGCGGTACGTGCTCTGCGGTCCTCTCCTGCCACATGGGTGGGCAATCAATGTCTTTCAGGTACATGCGCTGGCGTTCTGGATCTTTGTAATTTTGTGGCGTCCATTGATTGGTGAGCAGGGACATGTGCTTGAGATAGTGGCCGATAGACATAGGCACGTTGATCTGCTTCGTCAAGTCTCTTGCGTCGACGACATTGGAGCCGCAGTTGTCCCGTAGCCATTGAATGGCGAAGATCCATCTATCGAGCCTTGACTCATACCCCTCAATGACCAGTGGCTTACCTCCCAGGATAACATGCATCAGCACAAGTCGTTCGAAGGACGCAAGGCCATGGTGCTCGATCATGTCTGAGTGAATGCGCACGGCATATTCGAAACTGGGCGTGGACTCGACCAAGGTTTTCAGGTCGAAATCTGGAGAGATGGGCTCGAAGGCCGCGCACGGTCTTGTCGACGGCATGTCGAAGTGCTATGGTGTGTGTTATGGAAGGTTATGACGAACAGGCTGAGAATGGGTCTGATGGCCGCATGGCACAGCTGCCCTGCCCGCAGTCACGGACGCGAATGGGACCGTTTAGATCGAGGAGGGGGGAGGTTGTCAATTACAACTTGTGCGAGAATGTCAGAGTGTCACGCAGAGCAAGCCCGACCACAATTGAAACGGAGTGAGCGGGAAAGTTGCTCGAGGAATAAGTGGAAGGTGCTTTACACGCATTCACGCGACGGCAGTCGCGAACCAGAACTCGTCCTCCACTTCGCAGCCTCGTGTGAAGCTCAGCCTTGCGTCTATCAGCCTTCACCCCAGGCCACGACCAGACAGACCATTCCATCACAGCGATCCTGCAATCGCCTACTACTCTGCGAATAACAGAACATTTCAAGCTGCCGGCCCTCTTATCTTGAGAAGAAAGGCGCGAATAGAGAAGCACGAAGCAGTAGGGTCGTTTCAAGCTTCATGCTTGCCGGTCATCATGGCCGGCAATATGCACGACTGGCCCGACGCTCGAGGTCGGCGATCAGCGTCGTCAAGCATATGAAGACGACAACGTGCATTATTGCGTCGGGACAGTTGCGAAGTGCGACGCATGGCATTCATTCAACATCGTTGACGATTCGAGCTTTCTCAAGCCAGTCGGCACGCCTGCTACCTACAGCTACGGCATTGCCGAACTCACAACAGATCGATTCTCCGACCATCTATACTCCGCCTACCACGGGCCTCATTTCCAAGCTACCGCTATCATGGCAGCCATATGCCGAGCTCGTCCGACTTGACAAGCCTACCGGCACATACTACCTCTACTTTCCTTGCCTTTACTCGACCTTGATGGCAGCCCCTCTAGCAACACCCATGGCATCAGTCCTTGACATTGCTTGGTACGCAGGCCTGTTCTTCACCGGCTCGCTGATTATGCGCGGAGCTGGTTGCACCATCAATGACCTGTGGGACCGGAATTTGGATCCTCATGTTGAGAGAACGAAATTTCGTCCCATCGCTCGCGGTGCCATTTCACCGCAGAGAGCAATCGTGTATCTTGGCTTTCAGATGCTCGCTGGGCTCGGCATACTCCTTTCCTTTCCGGCTCAGTGTTTCTTTTATGCCACTCCGAGTCTTATACTTGTCACCTTATACCCCCTAGCAAAACGCGTGACCAACTATCCACAAGCAGTCCTAGGCTTGACCTTCACGTGGGGCGCCTGGATGGGCTTTCCAGCCCTCGGCGTTGATCTGTTGTCAAACACAGACGCAGCCATCAGTGCCGCATGCTTGTATGCGAGTTGCTGGGCATGGACCATGAACTATGACATGATATATGCCCACATGGACATCAAGGATGATCTCAAAGCTGGGATCAAGTCGATTGCCCTGGCACACGAACACAATACAAAGGCTGTATTGTCGGTTTTGACCGTCGCCCAAGTGGGTCTGCTAGCGGCTGCTGGGTACTTCTCAGGTGCCGGTCCGCTCTTTGCGATCGTCAGTTGTGGAGGTTCTGCGCTGACCCTGAGCACCATCATCCGAAAAGTCGATCTCAAGGATCCCAAAAATTGTTGGTGGTGGTTCAGGAGTGGTGCCTGGTTGACTGGGGGCTCGATTTCGACAGGTCTATTCCTCGATTACTTGTACAGGAGGACCAAAGAGGAGAGCAAGAGCGCTCTTAGCACCACCTTAGCATAATTCCTCGGATGTATCACCATTACCAGCTTTTTGAAGGCCAAGATGCTCTTTGACACGACCCACGATTTGCTTCCAGTCCATCATTGCGCCATCACCTGTATCACCACAAGCGAGTTCCTTCTCCATAGGCTTCAGCAAGATGACGGAACTCTCGTCGTCAGCAGTCCAGTCCTGGGCTATAGTCTTCAATTGCTTCCTCGTGATTGGATGTCTCCACATGGCCGTGTTCATGGCAGGTGCGATCATGATGTACTTCTTGCGCATGTCGATCATACCTGTTGTGTCCCAGGCTCTGATTACGCTCGTTAGAAGGTTGTCGCTGATGCCGTTTGCCATCTTTGCCATTGAGTTAGCGGATAGCGGTGCAATAACCATGACATGAGCCCATCTGCGCAGCTCGATGTGCAGGATCTTGTCGCCCCGGACCCATGGCTTTGACCATTCATCTTCATCGAAATAGATGGCGTCAATGTGCTCATCCTTAGCTAGTGCTTCTAGACTTGGTTGCTCCTCCGCTTGTCCTTGTAGAAAATTCTTCGCGCTCTCTGTGACCACGATTCGTACGGATACGTTCTTGTGGTTAGCCAAGGCCTTTGCAATCGAAGGCAATTTTATTGTCGCGACTGAACCACTTGCCGCCAGCAAGATATGGACCTTACCATCGTGTACAGATTGTGATGCATCTAAGCGTTTAGTAGCCATGACGCTCTTACAGCATCAAGTCACCGTCCGATCTGAGAGTTTATGTAGCTCTGCTGACTAATACATCGTGGTTATCACACGTGCCGTAAAGCAGGGTCGGTCGTGAAAGCCGCCGTCGATCATTCGTTGCCTGATTGACATCATCTCATCTCCATTCGCCTCGGTGGTCGCCATCTCCAAAAGTCCTGAAGAAGAGCCATTGCATCTCTTGCTGCAGTACTAACACCTAACCACATCACAACATGCTGAATATAGGAATGAGAACAGCCGTACACATTCCTTGACCCTGTCGCATCATCATAGTCTAACATGTCTTACAGGCTCTGCGCGGCGCGATTGCAGCAGTGCACCCATCAGCCACCTCTACCACCCTCCTTCCGCGCATCTCACAGTCATTGATACAGACGAGGCTACTTTCGAGCGAGGTGCGGACAGCAATAGACAAAGCCGTCGGGTCGGCACCAGTGGTCTTGTTCATGAAAGGCACACCAGAAACACCACAATGCGGATTCTCGAGAACGAGCATACAGATATTAGGTCTGCAAGGTCTAGATCCGCGAAAGTTTACCGCTTTCAATGTCCTGGAAGATGAGGACCTACGATCAGGTATATATCGCATGACACGCACAGCTAGTACAGCGAGCAGAAGACTCAAAGCTAATACCATGGGACAGGCATAAAAGAGTACTCGGACTGGCCCACGATCCCACAGCTATATGTAAACAAAGATTTCGTTGGAGGGTGCGACATCTTGATGCAAATGCACAAGGATGGCTCACTCGCCGAAATGCTAAGCAACAACAAGCTCATTGTCGAAGAGGAGGGCGGTGATGTTGAGGGAGCAGGTGCTGAGGAGGCACGAGAGATCTCAGAACAGAGTACTGGCGCGAACTCCAAGGACTCAAAGGGGCAGAGCTCGGATGCAGAGGAACAAGGCACTGAAGAGACACGTGAGCTGACGGAGCAGAGTACAGGGGCTAATTCGAAGGACAACAAAGGGCAGAGCTCATGAACCAGACTCTCGCATGACACAGAAAACTGACAAGGCGCTGTACTTGCAAGGAGAGCGTGTATTTTGTACAAATTGACCCCATCTGAGCGGGGGCTTCATGGGCCATCAATGAGGCTATTCTGTTCTCTCTAAGGTCGTTGCGTGTCATGTCAATATGGAGAAATCATCCTTTATCATAGTGCCTACACCAGATGCAATACTTTGTATGCAGGCGAAACCTAAACAAAATTGGCAAACACTCGGCACGTGACCTATGTGTTCTTCTCTCAGGCTTCAGCCTAGCGTGCCCAATCCGTGTCTCCTTAGGTGCGTGCCATACCACCATATCTTCACGTGCCAGCGACATTGCTCAAACCTGTTCCGCCTGTCTTCCATCCTACACCGCGACACAGGGAACGGCTGATTACAGGTGACAATCTGTACCCTTCCTCTTGCCCCACCACCGCAATCCAGATGAAGTCGAGATAATGGAAGAGTTCCCGTCCGAAACGGACAGTGACTACACCAGCTACTGGAGAGACTGGGTAAGTGGTTTCCATAAAGCACTACATCCCGGGTACGCCCTGCGCAAGTCAGAAAATCATCTTCGCGGCCCGATGCAATTCTCCGCCATGCCAAGAAACCTACAAGTAGTCGAGCAGAGGACACTACATCTTCCGAAAAGTATTCATCGGCGTCATGGCGCGAGGCGTACTCCGCAAGGTCTCGGGGTCACAGATCTGAGGAGGCAGTTCTTGTGAGCGGGGTGAAGGTCCAGAGTGATTTCTGGCGCTACGCGCGATGATTTGCACTGCCATGGTGGTACTTGTGGCCCAACTAGATCAATCAACGTCGCAAGATATGATGCAGAAGACAACCGAGCGAAAGGACACTTCGCTGACCCTACTTTCTAGTTTATTTCATCTCGAGGAAATGAATACTTCTGCGAGATAGACGAAGAATATCTGACTGACCGTTTCAACCTCACTGGGCTTCAGACCGAAGTCCACTACTATCAACATGCTCTGGACCTCATCACGGATGTATTCGACTTGGATTGCGAAGATGATATGAGGGAGACGATTGAGAAGTCGGCACGACATCTGTATGGGTTGGTCCATGCCCGATATATCGTAACCACAAGAGGACTGACGAAGATGGTATGACCACACAACAAATGTGATTTCGTCTGATGTGCTGACTCCACGCAAAGGTCGACAAATTCAAGAAATCCGACTTCGGCAAATGCCCACGCGTACACTGCGACTCGCAGCCACTCCTGCCGATGGGGCTCTCAGACGTACCATACCAGAAATCTGTCAAACTCTACTGTGCACGCTGCGAAGATATTTACAACCCGAAATCCTCTCGGCACGCGCAGATAGATGGCGCATACTTTGGCGCGTCATTTCACAACATTCTATTCCAGGTCTATCCTGCACTAATACCGCAGAAGAGCCGACGAAGATACGAGCCACGAATATTTGGCTTCAGGGTCCATGCTGGTGCTGCCTTGGCGAGGTGGCAGGCCGAAGAAAGGGTGGAGATGAGGAAGCGTCTGAAGGAGGGTGGTGTTGCGATCGACACGAACAAGCTCTTCATCGAAGATGCTGAAGCCAATGACAGCGAAGTGAACGATGGTGTGGGCAGGGTGACTGCTGGTGGTGATACTACAAAATAAGAGTTGGACGACGATGTTAAGACAGTGGAAATGAGGTACGGTGAGCGGCCTGCTGGACAAGCCTAAATGCGGGTAAGCTAACGAAGCACGAGCGCTTGAAGCGAAAGGGGAGAAGCAAGCATTGTTCATGAATTTACTTGATTGGAACGCATTGATGACCGTAATAGGCCGGTGGTGTTCGGCTATAGACATCACTTTTCCGCTAAACAATGATGAAATTTTACAGAACAGTCCGGAAGAGTTGACTGGTGCCGGCCGCACGGCTCATCGCGCATATGTAGGACACTCACGAATTACCTCGAAGGTGCGCCGAAGTTGCGCAGTGTTCTCCTCGCTTGGCAGCTGTGGGTCCGAGGTAGTACACAAAAGGACAATATGCCAAACATCAGAGTGAAGAAGTGCAAGGTGATACACTTGCTTCAAGTTGTCGGAAGCAAATGCTGTAATCGAGAGCATGCAGACCACACGGTTGCAGTGAGACAAAGCATTCATGCAGCCCAGCAGCCTCATGAGTACATTCACTGACGCGCTAGCCGAATCAGACAGGCATAGCTCTAGTATTGGACTCGAGTAATCGCCTACCGCAGCTTTATGAGGCTAGCATGCCAAGTCATGCACGAAGCGAGCAAGTGCGACCACGTCGAGATCCCTCCTTTTGACTTCTCGTGTTGCACCTTTTGCCTGAGATGCGGTGCCTGATCACCGTAACCATTCTTGACATGGCTTCGCTGCCTACTTGTCCCTTTCGTCTAACTACAAGCAAGGTATCCCCGAAGCCACGTTTCGGGATCTCACAACCAAGACTTGTTGATGCTGTCCAAGCGGCTTGGCCATTCAATCTGTCCTGGTTCTCTGTCACTTTCACGTGCAACGCGATTCGTCAGGAAAGGTCAGCATCATGTGTTCTGCTACGGGGCGACCCTCATTGCCTTGCGAACCAATCGGCTGCCTGGTCTAGATGCTTTGGAACACGAGTTATAGAAGCCATTTCAACACTGAACTCTCTCGCAACATTCAAGGTACGTGGCTTCCACTATCTCAGAGCTGACTTGCTCTTGCCTATATCCGGAAAATGCATCTGCTATAGCGCCTCGAAACAGGTAGGGCTGAACTATACATTGGAATGATACGAGACTCTCAACACCTGGATTGCCAGTTCCGAGTCTTATCATGACAGGATATAAGGACCGCTCGTGGAACTTAGATCCCTTATTGTCTTCACACTCAACCTAACAACGTTTGCTTTAATCTTCACGGCCCCTCTAACTACCAGCAACCATAGGCGAACATATCTACTACGGACCTTGGATCAACTGGGTGCATGGCCCAGTCATCAGTGCCACGCTGACCTTGGGCGACAGGAGTGGCGGTCTGCTCACAGCATTTATCGCTACGTTCGTTACTATTGTGGGCGCACAACTCTTCAGGGTCCTTACGTATATCTTCCACCGGTCTAGGTCAAGGCAATCTGCCCAAGATGGCCTATATCATCAACAACAAGTCATCTTCAGAAACACTACCACACCAGGCGGGGCTGTCCATCAATCATCACCAAGATTCAAAAGCTCTATCGTTCACACGGTTGGCACGTATTGGTTAGAATCGAAACTTCACAACCTCAATCGCCCATCCTCATCCTCATCCTCATCCTCCCCACTCTTAGCCTCAGCAGTCCAGCCCCTCTTCTCACACTCCATAAACACAAACCACTGATAAAAGCCCGTAAACACCGCTCCTCCAATCGTATTTCCCAGCGTAATGGGCGCAAGACACTTTCCGAAGTACCCCGCCCACCCCAGCGGCGCACCCAACAGTATGCCCACAGCACTAACATACATATACTCGACGATATGCGGATACCGAGCCGCAACACTCAAAAAGAACGGCAAATGCAATCCCATCGCCTTGGAGATCCCATCTTTATTCTGACTCCCCAAGAACATCGCCATCGTGACCAAGAACCCGCACGGTATGGCCTTCAGAAAAATGACATGCCACGGCTTATCCACGATATCCGACGTGACCATGTTCACGGGCCCGGACCGGAACGGCTCCTCGTCAAGCGACTGCGTAAGATACGTGAAGAAATACGCAAACACCAACGCGCCAAGGAGCCCGCCCACCCAACTCGCGGCCGCGCGGCTGACGTACAGCCACGGCGTGCCCTTGCGCTCCAGCGCCGTGATCGCGAACCACATCGGGTAGCCCGTGTAGAGCTCTGCGCCGACGAAGTAGATGATGACCAGGCCGACGGGGAACGTGATGCCCTGGAGCAGCCGCGAGAGGCCGGGCGACATGTCGGATGCGCCGCCTGCGATGGTGAGGCTGAGGAGACCGCCGGCGGAAAGCAGGAGACCACCGTAGAAGGATTTGGTGAACGTTATGAGGAGGGTTTCGTGGAGATGCTGGAGGCCGGTTTTGAAGGTTTCTTGCGTTGCGTCTGAGGGGCTTAGGGCGCCGGACGAGGCGGATGAGGAGGGTTCAGACATGGTGCTTGGTTTGTGCTGTGCTGTGTGCGAGGTGGCTGTTGGGTTGCGGCGAGACTGCTGTGGAGGGGAGGTAGGTAGCTGGCTTTGCTTTGAGCTTGTTGATTGAGTGCTGTTAGAATTTCACGGGGGTGGGGATGGTTCGATCGTAAATAGTGGTGACATCACGCGGCAGTGTGCCGCCGAGCTTGTGGCAGCGATACCGTTCATGATTGGAATAACGTCCTAACTTGAGTGCATAGTCCTGGTATCCGTGTCGGATATCAATGGCGCAATGCTGATAATGCATTTGTGCTGACGAGCAACGGTGGGAAGGAGTATGAGGAGTTAGAGGAAGTCGTGGCAGAGATACGCTTGTCCGTATATGGAATAGTGCTCTCTGAGCTACTTGTAGTAACCAACAGGAGCTAAAGAGGATGAGCTGAGTAAAGCGAGACTGGTAATCGAGACACGATGACAATCTTACATGTAACTCTGTTCATATAGCGTTGTGAGATCATTGCATCTGCCCCTGTGTGAACGCTTTGCTACTACTTCATTCCCAGTCAGTACATGACTCTCGCAGGATGTCCCACCAAATCATTCGGCAAGAGATGCTATGACTTGCCACGACCCTCCGGACAAGCCTTTCCGATGACATTGGTAGCCGTGCCCCTTGCGAAGCTCCCACCATCTGCAATCGGCCATGTCTCTCCTTCAAGCCAGAACTTCTGGTGACTGGGTTGTCCCATGATCATAGCTTCAAAGTTCAAAGGGTCCACTATGGTCATGATTTTGGGTCTATTGTCAATCCACCCAGGTCCCATACGCTCTACCTTATCGTAGTCGAGATAGCGCTTGCTGTCGTGGGGCAGGAACCTGCCAGGGTGCATAAGGTTGAGCCACAATGTGTATAGTACCATTGGCGCAGCATCGAATGCGTAGAGGTACCATTCTGTGTTAAGGATGTCCTCGCATGTGCCGCCGCAGCTGCCCGTACTAACCATGTGGAGGATGTTGAACTTCTCGACTGCGCGAAAGACACAGCGCAGCATCACGAGCCATGAGGTCCCATACAGTGTGATGCACACGATGCGCACATTACGTGTGAGCATTCCTGCTCTCGCACAGCGATGATGGACATGTCCAACCAAGGCCACGAAGAGAAGCTCGACCACACCTTGCAGTACGACTCCAGCGGCCAGCTCACTGGCACCTTTCTTCAATAAAGCCCTATCGCCCTTGGCTGCTGAAAGGTCCGCGGCACCAAGCGCCGTAAGGACTTCGACAACGGCGCCGAGATAGACGAAGAAGTAAACAACTCGTCCTGGATGGAGAGTTGCATGCATTGGCAGATAGTGCATCAGTCGACCCAATATTTTGTACTCGGCGGCTGCGTAGACTGGCGGGCCCATGTAGACGAGCATATACTGGGCAATATAGAGACCCAGGTTGGTGTTTCTTTTGACGGAGAACGAGCGTACCATCCAACCGCTCATGAAGATGGCGCCTCCCCAGATCATGAAGAATGTGACGCGCCAGTATCTGTAGCGGCTGAGGAAAGGTTAGCGGTTGACGTGAAGGGCTTGTATCTAACGTACAAATTCTGCCATGTGTGAAGGCCTAGCGAGGCGCCAACGATAGCGGCGAAGACAGCTGGCAGTGCTCTGTCTGGATGGTAAGGGTAGTACTCTGTAGATCCGGTGCTCGAGCTCATGGTTGTGGTAATACTAGAGCGAGGCGGTACAAAATGGATAGAGGAACTGGTTTCTGGCGAGGCCAATACGGTGATCAGGAGGTGCGATGTTGCTGTGGATTATGGAAAACACTCAGAAGCATACAGTCATATATATGAGCAGTTTCGGCATTATGTTCACGATATCGTTCAGGCACGACTGCGCAATTTCGAAAGGCCAAAGATAGACCTAAGAGGCATAGTGTTGGTCGAGCGGGACATAGAGCCTGGAAGAGATGATGGGTAGCACAATGGATACATTCTTCGATGAGTGCATCGTAGGTGGGTTTCCGCTACTAGTAGTTGTCAGTGTCAGTGCGGTCTCGCATCCCTCAAAACTGATCACCATGAGCAACGAGCATGAATGCGCAAGCGCTGTACAGCCGACCACTTCCAATCTCTGCTGAGCAATAAACTGGGGTCATGTATAGCATTGGTGGTTCCGATTCGTAAATGAGGATCGAACCTGATCGAAGGTGTTGAGAAGTCATTCGGGAAAGACCCACAGAGCGCTACATAGCTCCTGAAACGGCGTGGTGCGACCTTTTTCTACGGAAAGTGGAGCGAGGCTTAGCTCCTTCGGGGGTTGATAGCGTGTCAACGCGTCCACATAGTTTCGACAACTCGCCCACATCTGAAAGTCCAGCGTAGACAGATCGCTCGGATCCTAGCACTTGGCACTGAGGAATGTGTACCTCGTTACAGAGGCGGACCGTCGCAGAGATGGCTGTGTTTAGGGTGGGTAGATCCTAGCCAGATGAGCAAACAAAACCCACCGCGAGCAAGGTATTCAGCTCTGATGCCATGTGTGTCAAGATTGGAAGCCTGATATGCTGATGTCGCTTGCTCGAGTCTGTTAGCCTCAAGCTTACTACAAGGTAGGACAAACCGTGTATCCTCGACTGCAGAGATCGACTTCTTGCGACCTTGGAACACCCCGTCGGGCGAAAAAGCCGTTCATTGGCTGAACGACTAGTGGCTAAGCCCGGCTAGGCAGCACGCTTCGACCTCTAGTAACGACACGACGCATGCTTTTGCGCTGTGAGGCATTCCAAGACCTTGCTCTTCTGCCTCACTCGTTCCAGGCTTAGCACAACTGTATGAAAACGTCACCCTGTTGAGGCAGAAATCGACGTTTCGAGTATGCCTGGGGTACCCGTAGGGAGGGCATGTGACAATTGCCGGAAGCAGAAGAAGAAGGTGTGTGTCGACTGGCGATCCATGCGATCCATGCGATCCATGCGATCTGTAAGCTCTTGCTGACCTCGAGTAAGTGCGATGAAGCAAGGCCAACGTGCTCGCGGTGCGTTCGTTTACAGCTTGTCTGTGTTGGATCTGGACAGAAGAGGTACACGTTCAAGGGTCCGCAATTCTTCCGAAAGCAGCTGCATCAGAGCCAAAAGACTATGCTATATACTGCCGATGGTCAAAAGCATTTGGTTGCAAGTCCGAGCTTGACTCCAACCAACGGATCCGATCTCTTGGCCATCTCTTTCGTCGATGCAATCAAGGAGTCGACGGACATCCGATACAACCTCGCTTCGAATTACGGTGACTTTCTTGGGGAAGCTGTTCGGCGCTTGGGTGCGAATCAGGCCCTCGACGCGTCCATCAAGGCATTGGTCACCGCTCATACTGCGTTCTGTACTCGACAAGACGATATAACAACGGCTCTAGTGCACTATTCCACCGCGTTGAGTCAGCTCAGAATCTGTCTGGACGATCCTATCAAGGCACGCGATGCGAACACACTCTGCGCGGTCCTGGTCCTGTTGATATGCCAGGTAAGCGCTTCATCTTACTCCTGAGCACAACCTTAATGCGGTAGGGCTTGAACGGTGTAGAAGGCTTGCGGTGGACCGGACATTGCGAGGGAGCTGCGCAAATCCTGAGAGCTCGTGGATTTTACAATCCTGACGACGATTTCGAGCAAAGCATCCTCTTGAGCTTAAGAGGACCTGTGGTAAGCTTGTACGTGTTCGCCTCTGTGGACCCAGCTGACAGTGGACCAGCTCTTCGAAGGTATTCTCAACCATAAGATTGACTTCAGCCCGCGGGAATGGCAGATGCTTGTCAACGTCGACTCTCGGGGAGACACTCCTGAGGACGACATGATGCGCTGTCTGGCTCATCTGCGAGAATTCCTCTACCTTCGCAGGAACAGCGGCAGTGGTCAAGAGGAACTTCTTGGTCACGCACCGGACTTGCGGAGCCACTACCAGCAAATGAACGATATATTGACTGGTCAACGAGAACGACTTCACAGGCTGGAGGAAAGCTCTTCAACTGTCCCAGAGATACCACTTTCTACCAGCGTCCACTGCGCTTGCCAGGCCGCATATGGCGTTGGGCTCGTCATTGCAATTGTCTACAACTGTGTGCTCAGCGCCCTCTTTCCAGAAGATGAAGAGCTTGCCTCAGACTCAGCTGCATTTGTAGCGGATGTGCTAGCCCTCGCGAGGGACGCCTGGAAGTATAGACCTCTAGGTTCGAGCTATATAGCTTTATGTCTCGGAGCGGCTTGGGTGGGCACAACCTCCGACAGCTTAAGGCTTGCGGTGGAGAGAGCCTGGGAAGGGTACGGTAGAGACTTCATACCAGGACTGCAGAAGCCACCTTTCACGGAACTGGAATGGACATCTCGACAATTGCGACTCATCGACTGAGAATGTCATCGAGACTTCGAACGCGATGTCACTCGGATATATCGCTTGCACGTACTCGAGGCTAGACTGACAATCTTCTCTCCTCTCAGCTTGGAAAACTATGTCGCCGCTCGCTTTCTGGGAAGCCAACACTTCTGCTCAACGCTATACAGGCCCCTGCCACAAATCTTAGACCTGAGGTCGACATAAGGACCATTCACAGCTGATTAGTAATGAAGACTTCAAACTTGGCACCAAAAGATCTTGGGAAAGACGATGAGCTATGTTTACACTGGAACGGCTCCTCATGCATCAGGACCAACACTGAAAAATGGATCTGTTGATGACATGTTCCTGTGTCGGCTCTGCTAGAAGTCACGGACGCTCTGACGGATCGAAATCACTCCCTGACGGCTTGTTGACGCTCATCCACCCAGTTCGCTGCTTATTATCTTCCGAAATCAGCTCGATTTGCTGGAAGCCCGAGACTCGTCCAAGGCCTTCTCAAATACCTCCCACCGATCGTCATCGATGATCTCGCGCAGGCGTCGTCGGGCTCCAGAGCCAGGTTCAAATTCCCTCCAGTCCTGCTGACCTGGCTCAGTCATTCGCCCAATCATGTTCGCTCCACCATCCAAGTACAAGGCTTTATGCAAGACCTTCTCGCACTCCAAATTCTTCTTGATTGCCCAGGGTATGCGAACTTCAATTTTCCTGCGGAGTATACAGCCGTGAACTGTGTTTCTCCCTCTGATCCGCCGTTTGTGGCAACCACATGGAGCTCACAAGTGAAAGACTTCTTGTAGTTTATCAACGACAGCAGCAAGTGTCTAGGACGTATCCAATCTTCCGAACCATCATCGACCAGACACTGCGATTCGGTTTTGTTCTTTACTTCAAGATAATCCAGATTTGGCAGAGACAAAATTTTCATGGAATCGACACAGTCATTTTCTGCATCATCGACACAAGGGAAGACCAATATGCACTCGTAGTAGAAGAGGATCTCCAGCTCACGATAGCAAAGAGACAGTCGTCTCAGCATCTGACAGAGAGAAGCGACTGGTGGCAACACGCCCCTCAAGAAAGGGTTAGCTAGTGGTGCGAGGTCGATGGTGGCTGTGGAAAAGAATATATCGGCCGTTTCTTCGAATATCCATCTGCTGACATAAAACAAGGGATGTCCTGAATACCTGGCTCGTGCGCTGTTCGACGACGAAACCCGATAGACGTTTTGTGGAGGACGTCGGACAGGAATCAATTTTCCTGGCTGATAGATATATTCGACGTAGGGAGATTTCTCCTCGCGATCGCTTTCGTCTTCACCCCAGGCATCACCATCCTCTCTCGCGTCAGCAACGCGATGTGGCCTCTTCACAATGGTCGCATAGTCGGTGAAAATGTACTGCCAGATCATAACTCGAAGTTCGGCTGGCAGTGCCAGCAGATGGGGTTTTTGGACCATTTCGAGAGACGTTCACCTTTTGGTCTGCTACAGCAGCCAGTGATTGACCAGAACTCTGATTGTGGGTAGAGGGGTGTCGGTGAGTAGTAGGTAAGGTATCGAAGGGATGGTTCTGATAGAAGTGGATGATGTGTCGGGCAAAGAAACTGCAATGCGCAAGATATCGTATCTAGAAGGAGAAGAAGCCACGCCACAAGTCGTTGCAAACATACATGACGACCTTAGTGAAGCAAATCAATGGCCGTCACTCCCCAATCAATCTTTCACTCGTGACAACGCGAACTACTAGCGCGTGGGGTGAGCGGCACAAGGCATCCAAGGCTTAGCGCGCTTCCGTGTGTGTCCAAGCGACACCAAACACTGATATCGGACGCTTTACTTCATTGTAGGATAAGTGCGCTGTTGGTCTCACCTTACCAATGTTACTACCCCCGTCACTTCAAACGCGGAACAAAAAGTGTAAAACTTATAGTGGAGCCTACAAGGGCGAACGGGTTGTTCCATGAAGGTACCGAACTTCGAATATTGTCATAATTAGCCACTGCGTCTCCATATCTATGTAGCATGTAGTATGTACCATGATATTCTCCTGCCACCGACGACAAACACTTGTGATTTGGCTGCTGCACAGGCAAAATCGCGACTACTTATTGATCATCAGCACCAAAACGTCTCCTGCCTCTTTCAACACGGGCTTTCTCGAGTGAAGGAGATAGTCAATCATATCGAGCATCTGATCCTCCCTAGTTCTCAGCTGGCCGGCACCATCAGCGGCAGGACCACCGAATGCACGCTGCATCAATCGCTGGAGAAAAGGGCCATAGGCCCCCTCCTTGACCTTCCTTTCAAATGCACCAAGCTTAGTCTGGTAGCTGAAAACTTGTGGATTTGGCATAAATCGAGATACCCCCGTGTTGGCGTGTGTAATTCCCACATAAGCCCGGCCTGACCAAGCCGATGTTGAAGGATGTGGATATGTAGTGGCTGTAGCTGAGGGATATTCAGATCCGGTTGTAGCTGGGATGGAAGTCGGCATTGGCAGCAGAGCTGAAGGATCAACAGTCATCGGTGAGAAACCACGTTGGGTCGCAGAAAGTGGTGGAGTCATGTCATGATCCTCATATGGTGGCGCTAACAGTGGCTCCTGTAAATGCATAGAGCCAGTGTTTTGATTAGTGTTTGTTGGCTCATCGGCCTTAGATTCATCGGCAAGAATGGTTCTATGACCCCACAGATACCCCAGTGAGCCCCAGTCACCGACGCTAGGATGCACATGCCAAGTATGGCGCTGTAGCGACGATTCGCGGGCAGGATCTGGGATAAAGTCGTACTTCCTGTCGAAGTGTAGGCCTCGACATAAGCGACACCCTATGCGACCTGATCGATGAACGATGGTTGACAATGTTTCCGTGTTGGCCATCATGAAGAGTTGTAGAGCTTGGACAGTAAGCTCTTTCTTAGGTGCATCTGGGAGCGAGGAGTACTTATATGCAGTATCCATGTTGGATTGCTGTTTGAGTTTGCCATTTGGCAATGCATTCGCAAAAGATTCATCGGCTTGCTTGACTCTATAGCGCATTTGTGCCTCAGGCACTTCTTGTCTGCACAATTCGGTTTCTCACTTTCGCAATGTGGCCCTGAATCAGGGCACCCCCTGTTCTCAGTAGTCCCTCTTGGCACGATCGGGGTCTAGCCACCTCTTTCCCGAGAGGCTTCTCAGTAGCAGTAGAAGTGATCTGGGTGCCTGTTTCCAATGTCGTCGATCGTGAGCTTCCTCATCTCCCGCGCCTTTTCAGTCCACTGTTCCCTTGTCTTCTTGCGGTTCTCGTGTCGCAAGGTGAAAAGCAGTAGTCCGGTCATCACTGCGGCGAAGACTACCAGAGCAAGGGACGCTGCATGGCCTCTTCGATACAGTGGCGGGTCCACATATGCCTGATTACCAGCAATCGCCACCGCTTGCGAGATCGAGTTGGCAAGCGCCACTGCGCTGGCTCGATAGGTATAACCGACATTCATGGTCGCAAGCCAGACGCTGGTGATGACGATTTGCGGGTATATACCAATTGCCAGAACACATGTGCTTGCAAAACGACCAGCGGGCCCTGTGATTGTCAAGAGGAGGATATATCCAATAGCAGCCACCGACATGTTGACGAGGACCACCAACCCGCGGCGTTGTATCTTGTCGGAGATGCGTGACCAGAAGAGAATCGAGACCCACGCACAAGCGTAGATGATGACTGTCATGAGCTGGGACTTGATCGATGACCAGCCAAAGCCGCGTAGGATGGCGGGCAGGAAATTCGAAAAAGTGTTTAGACAGAATTGTAGGGCACTTTCGATGCTCACCAGCATCCAGAATTTGGGATCGGTGAGTACCCTAAGGATCAACTTTGGTCGAATCTTAGACTTTCCAGTGTTTTGTGCACGTCTACTCCTTTTGATGAGTAAAGCCTTCTCGTCTTCTGTGAAGAAGAACCTGACGGTTTCTGGCGTTGAAGGTAAAAGTGCCATGATCACGAAGGCCCAGCCAACTGGAAGAACTCCTTCGATTAGAAAGATCCAGCGCCATGGGGCCCACTCGTTGGCATGAGCAAGGTTCTGCGTCACCGCATAGGCGATCAAGCCGTTGAATGCTCCAGCTAAAGCAGCCATCGAGAAGTAGATTGCCCCACGTGTGGCCAATTCGTCATAGGGATACCAGAAGCTCAAATAGAACACCGCTCCGGAGACGAAAGCCTCTGACGCGCCGACGAGTAACCGTATCACCATGAGCGAGGCGTAGTTGTGGATCACGACAGTGCAAGCGGTGATCGTGCCCCAGATTATCATTGCACTGCCGAACTGGAGACTGGGTCAGCATAATGTGCATCTCATGGGCAACACTTCTGACCAGATATGGTGGGCCTATCTTGCGCACCAGGAGCACCCCAGGAAGTTGGAACACCAAATATCCGACATAGAAGATGCTCGCCACGTTGGAGTATTCTTTAGGTGATAGATCGAGGTCCTCGTCCATACCAGCGATCTTGGCGTTGCCGAGATCAGAGCGGCCCTGAAATCATCAGCCTATGTTCGGTGCTAGCGTGCAAAGCGCACCATCTGGGCCACAAAATAGATAGTAACTAGAAGTGGTAGAATAGTAAAATCGATTTTCCACTTGAGCTTTCTCTCTTGCTGTCGCTCTTCTGCTATCAACTCGATGTCAAGATTTGTAGTTCTTTCGATAATTTCGACCGCCTGGAGAGAGCCGTTGTCCTTGCTATCTGAGGCCATGCTTGTCCAAGGTCTTGATGCTCAATATTCTGTTCAAAGGTTGTCAAAGTGCGTATCTCCTCCAGTACTACACGAGACTCTTATAACAGCAGCTTCGCCGTAGCGGGTTACGCCAAGCGAGGACGAGTTCGTTCATGTAGGGATCTGGGCGCATTGCGGCGGTGCATTTGGCGACGCACGTATAGAGAGTTGAGCTCTCACCCCGCCTACATCAGCTTGATACTTGAGGATCTCGGGTTCCTCTTACGCTGAGGGCTGGATGGTTGATCACTGGCCTGTACAAGACAAGACGTTTCCTGAATGCGAAACCGCTTTGGAACTGTAGTGCCAAGGAGCGAGGCAGGCATTGGGCCACGACCCCGCATGATCAGTCGTTCACGAGGAGCAGGACGCCAGATGCCATGAGTGTAGATTGGAATGCTACGCCTCTCATGTTCCCGGGAGGATGCTGTAGCTTCTACTGAAATCGATGTCGCGTCGGAGCGAAGCCGGATAGGATAACAGATGCGAAGGATTTTCTAAAATCCGCTTCCGGCGTGCAACTGCGCGATGCGACTCGGAATACCAGGATGTGAGTAGTGAGGCAGGCTGGCCATTCAGCGCAGGCATTAATAAGCAACTTGCAGATCTGGCTGAGGATATTGATTTAGTAAACACAAGCGAAGCTACTGGCTCAGAGTACATCAGAGCCCTGGTCGAGCAGGTGCGAAACTCGCAGAACGCGTGTCCACTAGCGCGTGTTCAGGATGGCTTGGCACGCGCCAAGCAGTCAGGCCACCCATATTCGGCACTAAGTGTAGCGCTAAGAGCCAACCTGAACTACTATGCTTTCAAGAGTAGTGAACGGGGGCGCACGTTTCCAACTCCCGGCCTTAACCAGCACAACATGGTAGCTACACTAGGCGTGTGGCTCATGTCTAAGCCTCGCACTGCTTACAGGTCTGTAGGATGCCGAGACCCCCATGTAGTGGGATATTTGATAGTGCTCACATTGCGACCGGCGTATAGTCGTCTACCTGACACTCAACAATCTTCCGCCATCTAGCTTCCAAGCGTGTGCTCGCTCCCCACGTGTTGCCATTGCCTGACCGCCCGACCGAGAATCTTCCCCCCAGGCGACATCACAGCAACTCTTCTGGCAGGAACGCGGCGACGCCATCGTCCTGCCCTAGGGTACCTGTTGCTCAGATTACGCCCCTAGCTCGACTCCCATACCGCTATCGGGCTGAAATGAGAGCAAAAGCCTGTACCACATGCCGGCAATGGAAGGCACGATGTGACGCAACTGAGGGTCAGCCGGATAGTTGCTCGCGTTGTCGCTCTCTCAGGCTATCTTGTGTTTTTGATCCTTCGTTCAAGCGCACTTCCAAGTTCAAGCGCATCCAGCAGATGTCATCAGAGATTCAGGAGCTGAGAAAAGCCCTGGTCAACACATCACCCGACGGCTCGTATTCAAGCGGAGCCCTTCATACCGAAAACACAAACGAAGTGCAAATCGACTGGGCTGTTCAGCTGCCCGTCGCTGCTGAAGAGTGTGGAGTCTCTGCGCCAGAGCCGCCAGCTCATGACGCATCTAGCACCGTTGCCTCACACGGTGCATCGCCTAGGCCGTACAGAACAGTTGGTCTTATCACGCTTACGGCTGGTCAGGTGAAAGAACACTTCCGAGCGTACTTTGCTCGTTGCCATCGATACTTACCGTTTGAGCTCAAATCTCGAGACCCAGACGATGTTTACTTGAATAGCCCCCTCCTGTTTTGGGCTATCTGTGCAGCCGCTTCCAGCTGGAAACTTCAGTCTCAACTTGAGGTTGAGATTAAGACACTGGTCGCGGCTACCTTGCACTCGAAGGTACGCGCAATTGAGACAGTACAGGCGCTGTTGGTTTTGTGCATGTGGCCTTTCAGAGTCTCCAAGCTGCATGAAGACCCATCACATTTCTACATCGGCCTTGCGACTCAGATGTGCTTGCAGCTCGGCCTCCACCGGCCTAGTCAGCCCCACTCACACCTGGTCGACAGGCCCGAGTATCAATCAATGATCGCAGATGCTCATGTCAAGACGACTACCTGGTTAGCCTGCTTTGTGGTCAATCAGATGCAGTCTAGCTACCTTGGCGTACCCCCGTCAATACTCGTTGACCTCAACCTAGCCAACTCGTTTGATAACCCGAAAGTCGACAAGACTCTTTCGCAGCTGTGTCGCATCTACCATCTCTTGAGCCAATCTTGCCTCGCTATAAGTGCGAATGGTCCAACTCCGTCGGGCATGCTGGCGCCAGATGCTCGCTTGCTCATGATGAAGCTCTACGGCGAGCAGCTGTCGACTCTTCAAGCGCAATATCTGCAGGATATGAACGATATCGTCCAGGTATCGTTTCTGTACGCTAGACTGCAAACGTGCTCCTTTGCGTTGCTTGACGATATGCCCGTAACAGACGAGCTTGTCCAAATCATTAACAGCGCTGAAGAGACCGCCTGTGAGCTCATCGAGCTCTGTTATGGCATGAATCTTGCGGTCGCTCCTTACATTGTCCGGCAAGTTATGTGCTACGGTGCTTTTGTGTTAGTCAGAATAATGCGGTCACAACATAGTACGCAGCGTGAGGTGCTGGAGGACAACATCGAGCGTGTTTGCCAGGCTATGAGCACCACGGCGAGCGCGGACGACGGCATTACGCGCAAGCTGTGTCCCATATTACGTGCTTTGCCCTACGTCGAGGACAAGAGCCACACGTCTCCCATAATGTCGCGGATGGCTGCTTCGATTGTGTACGACTCGATAAGAATCTACTGGAACAATTCTGATGCAAGGCGTCCATCTCAAGAGCCGCTCACATTTGATTTTGACGGATATGATTGGAACACGCTGTTGTTATAACCTGTCAGATAGTAATACCCAACCTGCAGAGGGATGTGCAAGGCATTGAAATTCACTTTCTGCCAAACGGCAGGACCAAGTACAGAAGAGGAGCATGCTGCTGTGAACCATGAGTGTCCGTTTCCCCGTACCCTCCTGACACCCACGGTCTCTTAATCGTTGCTTTGTAAGCCATAGCCGGATCCCAGTAAAGAGACGCAATGACATCTTCATCAGCGACACGATATAGTCTGGCAATGGTCTCGCGTGTCAATATTTCTGCTTCCTTCACTTTCTTGTAAGTTTCTTGGTCCTCGAACATAACGTCAAAAGTTAACTCGTATGGACCAGCGTTCTTGCTGCGGACGACTGAGGCAATATCTGCGAGATAGCACGTGCCTTCCTTTGGTTCTGGCGTGAGGTAATACTTCTTCGGTGCATCGGTTGCGTTGCCTGCTGTAGGCTTTATCCCGGTTTCTGTTTTTGCGACCCTTGCGGTATCTAACTTCATGGTTAACCACTGGACAATAGCGGGGCTAGAGAAGTACTCACAAGGTTGAGCGTGGAATGAGTTATCACCATGAAAGTCATGAACCTTGATAGGGAACAAATCCACGGGGTCCACCTTGTGCATGATGTGGTAGACACAGAACTCAGAGAGCGGGCCCATAGGGATCTCGCAAGGCGTGAATGGCCACGCGAAGTTTCCGGCGGTAGCAAGTTGACCAGTGTAGGGTGCGTGGGTAAAGCAGAATTTGGCAGTGCTGGCTACTTGATTGGCTTGGTGTTGCGTAGGTGCTCTAGCTTGGCCAGCAATGAACACTTCCTTCGGCACGGTGGATGTGTCAGGCTCGAGGGATCCCATAACTCCATTCACTCCATATTTGTGGATCTTCAGGTCGTAAGCGAAGCCGGAAGTGTGCTCTTTCACTACAGCTTCGATGGATGCGACCCAGGAATCAAGTTGGGACAACAGTATAGGATCTCTCAGAGCTCCAAGGAAAATGGTTTGGTAGCCATTGACACGGGCGCCTTCCAGCTTCACAGTGTACTCCCCTTCCGGCTCGGGCTCAAATCTTGCGCCTCGAACTCGCACAGTTCGGTCATCAACCTGCTCGTAGCTAGTATCGTTCAGGTTAAGAGCTCCGCCGGGGCCATGAATAATATCAGGCCTAGTCTTCTCGTACAGAAAGTGAGCAGCAACCGAAACTGGGGTGCACCTTGACTTCGGGTCAAGCGGGACGATGTCGAAATCGCTGTGACGAACGACTGCTAGGGCCTCCCTCGACTTTGGTTGGGCGCATACGGCTCCGCACTCCATGATCTTGCCCATGGCATAGTTGACCCCTAGAATGAACATTTGCTTATTAGTAAATGTGTTTCGTCGGCAGAGTCTTCTGTCATCGCTGAATATCACGGCTCACTCACCCATATCTTCAAAGCCATGGTATAGGCAGAAAGCCGCATAAGGAGAAGGATCGAAAGCTCGACCACCGATGATCATGTCAAAGCCGGGATTGCTCCGCATCGCTTGAAGGTATGGTTCTAGCCCCATCTGCGCAACGATCCGGGTGCTGGCAAAAATGTCATCCTCGGTAAGTTCGGGCACCGCCGCTCCGCATGGCGTGATGAGGTTGTTTTTCAGCTTCTGCCGAACAAGGTCCTTTGATATATCAGAATAGATGCTGATGACTTTCAGAGGCCGGTAGCCGTTGGCCGTGATGGCTTCGCGGATGATGTCGACGCACATGTCGACCAATGCACCCTCCCCGTCGCCGCCAGCAGACCCAATAAGAACAGGAACGTGATACATATGGCAGGCCTGAGCTAGCATCCCCAGGTCTTTTGCCAACCGGTCTCTAGGCACATTGGGCTTTCCCAGAGCAAGTCGCCCCGGGCCACTATCTGTCGACCCTCCATCAATGATGATCGCATCCACCCCAGCATCAAGTGTATCCCAGAAAATCTGCTCACTCCACCCTTGACCCAATTGCCCGAGAGGGGTGAAGATTCTCAGTTCGTGTTTGGGTTTTCCTGGTGACATGATTGTAGGACAGACACAGTGCCGCGAAGCCGTACTTACAACAAATGCCGGTCTGTGCTTGATGATATTCGCGGAACCGTGAAACCGGAACCGTGACTATATAGCTTGAAGGAACTTGGCAGGTTGGTACGTCTGGGCTGGAACCAGAGAGCTGACGTGAGCACGTTGCGACTGCGAACATAGTGGTCAGAGGACCTCCAAACCGTGGTATAAAGGGGCTAAGCCTCGGGGGCATGCTCATGATTCATGCTGAGCGACACTGCCCGATCCCGCGGTGCTAGCCGTCTGCGAGGCCTCGCGCTGGCTTCAGAGCTGACAGGTTCTGCGATGCTTGCAGGGTGCATCGCTCGCTGGGTCCAGGCGAGACATCGAAGTGACATTTGCGGGAAGACTGCGGAGAGAAGGTTGGCTTCGCGATTGCCACTACTTGGTACGTGATATGCGTTGGGACCAAGAACGTATCACACTAGTTAGCGCTAGAGGATCGCCAGACCAGTATAGGTCTAGCGCAAGGTAGAGACCGCGGAAAAGCAATGCGGCCAAGACGCCAACATTGCGAGTCGGGATCGCGGAGCATTAGGAAAAGCCCTAGCAGGACATACCTGGTACGGCTGGACATACGCGCCAGCGGCAGTTGTCAAGCGGTCTGGTACTGGACTGGCACCGCCCTGAAACTCAAGGTGACCGGCACTGACCGCTTCACCTGCTAAATCTGTACTTGGAAGCGGCCATCTTGAGTTTCTGGGCGGAGCATGCCTCACAAAGAAGATGCCGAACCTTACTGCAGGCACAGTCTCGTGACCAGGCTGAGGTCGTCGCTCACGTCCATGTGAGGAGAATGAATTATCGGCTTGACGCGGGCACATCTGTCTCAAAAATCATGCTTGCGTTAACAATATGCTGGCTCACCAACTTCGTCAGCACACAATACTGGCGGGCTACCGGCTGCACAGGCCCATCTCAAGCAGCATTTCCGGGTCCATAAGATGACAACACCTGTGCAAACTCCTCTGGGTCTGTCGTGCTGGCGACGATGTGGACCGGACCTTCGCTCACGCCAGCGGTCTGCTCAAGCGGTCAAGAACTCTCGGGGAATGGGCCCCTAGTGACTTTCGATGTTGGTATCGATACAGAACGGGCCTTTTCAGCCCTCTATGCTAGCAATGCAGTTGCCACAATTGGTTTTGCTTTCATAGAATCGAAAAGATCCGTTGAGAAGTCGTTAGCTCGCTCAAGAAGATTTGGACACCAATAGGTCCCGTCACATCAGAGCTGTGACAGAACATATCCCTTTCATCAACTCCTTCGAGCTGCTAGGACGTCTCACAGTTCGTGGTACTGCCAGTGCCATTGTTCTGCTACGTACCTTGCGGTGCTGGGTCATCAACAACCGCCCCTCGACGGTGACCACGCTAATAGAAGGCTATCTAGCAGATGGCTCGTCCTCATACCGTTCCAATCGTGTTATAGATATGATCAGAGCTAATTGAGCCACACACGGGTAGTCCACGGGCCCGAGCTCAGGACTCACCAATCAAGTGCTTGGACTAGACGTTGTGGGACCAGCCGGACGAATGTGGACTCCGGGCCCATCCCCTCTGCGTACAAAATGATCCATTTAGCGGCTCTACCGAAGTTACCCCGTAGTACTGTTCACTCACTAAAATAATAACGTATAATGAGAATGAAGGTATACGCTTTTATAGAGGGAATTACTTATAACTATCGCGTATTATTGCTAATTATAGACTTATATAGATAATTTATAGTATTAATCTCGACGGTTTACTATCGCCCGCTACTCCTATAACCCCTCCCGCCTTCCGACGCTCCTCCTCCCTTATAAGTAGGCCGTACGCCTAGTAATAAGCCTCCTAGTACCCTTTACTAATATATAATACCTTTATATAAGTCTTATAGTACTCCGTTATCCTACTTAGTTAAGACTACTTCTTAGAGTTACTTATCGTAACTAAAACTTAGCGTCGGTTATATACTCGAGGTTAGTAGCTACTCTAATTATAATAATAACGAGTCTCGAGATAAGTTAGTTAGTATACGTTATCTATATTATATAGTAGCCCTATAATAAGTTTTTAAAGAAAGAAGTCTCGCTTTTGCTTATCGATACGCTTATTCTATAGCTACTTCTTCTATATAAGGAAGGTATTTACCTAGTAGATATCGGTAAGAAATACTAGGAATTACTTCGTCTATTTACGCTAGCGAGCTATTCTAATCGTTACCTCGCCTTATAGTTAGTTATTAGTATTCGTTAAGCCTATATAGGTATTATAGTCTACTACTACGGCTAGCTACTCGATATAAACGGTAGTAAAGCTCTTTAAAGTAATTCTAGTACCGTATAAGTACTTAGACCTTTAAAAAGTAGTCTTAATCTAACTAGGCCTATACGTAGTAGTAATTAGCGATACTTAGTTCTTATATAAATCGTCGTACTAAATTATATAATTAATAAGATCGTTAATAATACTACTAGTTACTATATTATTAAGTAGTAACTCGAGAAAGCGATATTAAATTATAAGTAATATTAGTAGTATATTAGGCGTATTCTTACGCGTAGTACCGTAAATACTAATATTAATAGCTAATAACGCGCGGGCTATATTAATATTAATAAAGAGGTTATCGATAAAGTAAATATACTATACCGTATACTAAGCTACTATTACTCGCTTATAGAGTATATATACTATTAACTTAAGTAGAAAGAGGGTAATACTATTTACTATTATACCTATCGTACTCTATTTACGCTTTTAGATTATCCTTATCGTTAAGTTAATATTAATACCCTTAAGTACTCCCTTTAGCTCTTATTAGCTAAAGTATATAATCTAATCGTATACTAGGCCTTTATAACTAGTAAGAACGTAGTAAACGAAGCTATACTTCGCTAGCTTATAATCGAGCTTTATAGCGTTAAGTTTACGGCTATAAAACTTAATTATACTCTCGTTAACGTATATATAACTAGAGAGTACTAGTAGCTTACTTAATCGAGCGCGAATAGCGTTTATTATATACTAGATCTTCTAGTACTACTAAGTATAAGAGTCTACTCTTACTTTACTCTTCGGTTAACTATTTAGGCTAATAAAGTATTTAATAGCCTTATACCGTTAGTAGCTAAGCCGTCGTAATACTCTATACTTATAGAACTAGAAATCTTAGATTTTAGCCTTTAAACTAAGTATAAATATTATCTTAAGGCGATAAGCTAGCTAATATTATAGCTCGATCGCTATTACCTATCGCTATAGTTTTTATAGTATAGTATACCTTTAGGCTACAATATTCGTATACTATAGTAGTAGGTTAAGAACTAGCTAAAAGAAGAGTAAGAATAGCTAAATAGCCGATAGCTACTTATATATAGGGTCGCGTATACTCTACGAATAGTAGGTCGTCGCTATTAGAGGTTTATAGTACGGTAACGGCTTACTTAAGTACTATTCGTACTATAGTTTAGTAATAGCTTATATAAAAGGTATCGTACTAGGGGGTTTTAACGCGTCGCGCGTATTAAGATTCGTAATATACTTTTTAAATACCTACTAAAATTCGAAGTTAGGTATAATTCTAATAAAATTAGTATCGTTATAAAGAGCGCGATTAGCCGATTATAATAGTATAATAAAATATTATTAATTATTATTATATAAAGATCGATAGTATTAATAAAAAAAGTATAAGAATCGTAAAGTACTATATAAGGTTAACGCTAAATAGATTATTTTATATATAGAGAGGATAAATTACGAGCGAGAGCTACTATACCTTTCTTATTTATTATTTTCGGACTTTCGTAAATTGTATATTTCGTAAATCGTATATATTACTATCGCTACTATTACTACTATTACTATCTATCGCTATTTATAGTCGTTCTATAGATAGTATTATTATCGAAGTATATATTACTACTCTTAAGCGAGAGCTATTATTAGTATAGGGATTTTATAGATTATAATAGTAGGTATTTAATATTTAACTAAATCTCGTATTATTAATATTACTTTTTATTATTACTAACTATATAGTATCTATCGTTTAAATTACTAGCTATTATACTATAGCTCTAGATAATTATCTATTACTCGCTAAGAAAAATAAGAACGTTAAAGTATAGAACTTAACTAATTAATTTCGACTATAATAACTACCTATTTTTTCGAGTATTTTAATCGTTTAGGCGATTATTAAGCTCGTTATAGTATTTTTAAGATCTAAACTCTATTTAAAGCTTTTAGGTTTAAATACTAGTACCTAATACCTACTAAAGTAGGAATTTAAGAAAGTTAAAAGGCTTATAATCGATTTTCGACTAATATTAATATACTTAAATAAGACGAAGAAGAACTTATACTAACGTTAATATTACTTATAGTACGACCTAATATACTTTTTATAGTAATAAAGAATAAGCTAGAGAAAGAGATACTTTAAAGTAGCTTTAGTACTATTTATATAAGTTAAAGAGTAACTATAGGTTATAACGATATATTTAAAGTATTAGCTAAAGCGTATATTATAGACTATCTAGTTAATAAGCTAGTAAACGTAAGTTATAATATATTTATTACTATTAACTCGTCTTTAAGAACTACTTTTATAATACTAATTAATATTCGTATAACCTCTACTTAAAGCTAAATCGTAGAAGTTAAAGGTACTAGTTAATCTTAATAGAACTAAGCTTAAGTATTTTTAATTATTTAAAATCTATAGTTAGTACTATTACTTTATTATTAAACTATTTAGGTTTTTTATTACTAAGCGACGAATCTACTTTACGTATATATTACTTAAGCTATTACTTATTACCTCTAGCGTTAAGCGTTAATCGTATTTAGCGAGTTAAAGAGTCGAATCTCTCGCGCGTTTCTATCGATAATAAATAAGACTTAATAGTTACTTACTTAAGTTATATCTTTAACTAGTATTAAAATAAAGAATTAATTAGTATTTTAAAAGGTAACTAGTAGTACTTATAATTAATATATAGCGTTAGCTCGATTTTAATTCTTATACTAGATCTAAAGTACTTAGCTATTAATTACTTAAGCGCTATAACGATTTTAATTACTACTAGCTTATATTCTTAAACGCGTATTTTTAAGAATAGCGATAGTATTTAGCTAGTTATAGAAACTACGAGTAGAGTTATAAATATAGGTATATTCTTTAAGTCGATTTAGCCTTATAGATATATTATAGTCTCTATCTCGCTTTAGTAAAAGCTTATTTATTCCTCGATTTATTTAACGAGTTTAAGTAAGGATTTAAGCGAATAGTAACTTAATCTTATTCTTATATAGAGCTCTTTTAGTATTATAATACTATTATATACTCTAAAATAAGAATAAAGCGTATTCTAAGAATTCTCTTTAGTTAGCTATTACCTCTTATAATAAATCGCTCTCTTCTTAAATCTTATAAGCTATTCTTATAAGGTTAAAGATAGCGATCTAGATATCTTCGTTTTTATAACGCTTAAAGTTATCTATAAAGGTTTAAATAATTAAAGAACGATTATTACGCTACTTATAAAATTAAATAACTTAGGTAGCTATCTTCTTCTTAAGCTTACTAGTACGCTTTAAAAGAATAAACTTAAAGTCTTCTTATAGTCTTAAAATATAACTTTATAAGCTAGTAAATAAGGTTATCGAAGCTTATACTAAAGCTAAAGAACCTTTTATTCACTATACTAAATCGCTTATACGTTCGGTAGATTTCTTACTAAGAACGACTATAACCTTTAGTACTCGCTTTTAAATTAGAGTTAAAGGCTTTTATAGATCTTTAAAGCGTAGACCTAGTCTAAATATATTAGCTTAAAGTACAACTTAGAGATTTACCAAATCTATTCGTTAAATTAAGAGAGTAAAACTTAGCCGCTTTATATCTAATACTAAAAGCGAACCTAGTACTAAAAGCGGTTTACTATTAGATCTTAAAGTAGTAGAATCTTTTAAAGAGAATAATACTATATTTTCTCTCTTTATAAGCGCTCTTAAAAAAGCTAATAAGCTAGTAACCTCTTTTATAATTATAAAAATTAAGCGAGCTTAATTATATTTACTAAGAAGTTATTAAGGTAGATTTTTATAATAAAGAAAGCTATAACTATCTCTTAATAAAGTTAGTTAACGATAGTTTATTAAGTTCGAGTTACGCTTTATAATAAGATTATTTTATTTAATAATAAGATTTATACTAGCTAAAGCGTTATTAGCTATTTATAATATAGCTTAATTAGCTTTTTATTAGTTAGTAAGAGTAGGTAAATCGTTTATAATATTTATAAGTATAAGGCTACTATTATAATATATACCTTAATCGCCTTATAATATATATTTAAGTCGATAAGCCTAAGTAGCTTATATTCGTTTAGTAACTCGTAGCGTAGCCTCTAAAGTACTTATTTAAATAGCGAGTTAATCTAGTTAATTTATAGCGCTCTCTTTATTAAAATAATCGGTTATTATAGTAGTTATATAAAGCTTAAAGTACTACTTATACTACTAGATACTAAAGAAAACTCGTAGGCGATTCTTTATAATATATATATAATTATAAGCTATACGTCTCGCTATAATATTAAGTCCTATAACTCTTAGTTATTCGCTAAGTATATAATAGTATACGCTTATAGTATCTTACTCTAAGTAGGTTATTAGTACTTCGCTAAAGGTAATTACTAGGATTCTATATATATTAATAGCGGTATTAACGTTCTAAACGAAGTCTTATAATATAGTAAGTAAGTTTATTTATATAATATTTAGATTAAGTAGCTAGTTAGTTAATTCTTTAACGATCTACTATTATTCTTAAAATATAAATCGCTAATTATTAATATTTAAGACTTTAATTATAATAGATTAAGACTTTATAGTATTAAAAGATAGTAGTAGAATAGAGTTATATATAATCTAGCTAGTTTATATAGTAAGAAGAAGAGTTATTTAATATTATAAAGAGGCTATACTTTATCTACTTAATTATTAAAGTTTCTAACTTTATAATTATCCTTATTAGTCTAGACCTTAGCTAAATAAACTAGATTTAAGAGGTATTTTTATAGTAATATAATAAGATATAAGAAGAAAAGAAAATAATTTAATATTTAAAAATTAATAGCCTTTTAGTACTTAGTAGACTTATTAGAAAGTTTTACCTAAGGCTATTAATTCGTATATAAGTATAAGATATATTTATTAACGTAGCTTAAGACGTTTTAAGTATTACTATAATAATAGTAAGCTTAAATAATTAAGTAACTCTTATAAAAAGACGATTTTATATTTATTTACTTATATTACTCGATCGCTAGTATATTATAGCTTAAAATAGAATCTAATTATAGTCTATTTAAAATACGTAACTAAAGACTATAGTAAAGAGACTTTATAAACGTACTAAAAAAGCGATAAAGAGATATAAGGTTTACCTAAATATATTTTAATAAATATATTAATTTTTTATAAGAGGCTATACTTACTTAAATATACTATAAATATTTAGATAAATCTAGCGTATTTAATCTTAAAGATAATCTATTTAAATTATATAAGTATAGTAACTAGCGATAGTTAAAATTATAATTAAAATCGTTTATCTAAATTCTATTTTCTTATAAAGTAATATATATTAGTCTTAAACGCCGCTAAGCGTAGTAGGATTTAAACGTATAGAAACTTATCGTCTATAAACTCGCTTTTAAGATAGTAATTTATTCTTAATAAGAACTATTCTCCTTTTTACTATAGATTCTTTTCCTTATATACGCCTTTAAATACGCCTATTATCGAAAGAGAGCTAACTATTAAATAAAGAAGTTAATAAAGACGTATCTTTCTCTTTTAACTCTTTATTTTTAACGGTATTATCCTCTTTATTATCGTTTTACTCTTTTACTAATATAGTATTTATCTCGCTTTTTATAAGTACTAAGACGAGCGTATTCTATTTAGTAAAGAATATATAATTAGCTTATAGTTCTACTTATACTTATAACTATTCGAAATATTCTTATATACGAGTTTAACGCTCTTTAGTTCTAATAAAAATATATTAAAGCTTATTCTTAAGTAGTACTTTTCTAGAGCTAGTCTTTATCTTAATAGAACTACCTTATTTAGAGAAACTAGTTTATATCTTACTAGGACTAGCCTATATCTTACTAAGATTACGTAGCTTACTAGAACTACGTAGCTTAATAGAATCGCGTAGTTTAAATAGACTACGTAGTTTAGATAAATCGCGTAGCTTAGAAGAACTATATAGTTTAGAAGAGCTATAAGACTTAATATATACCTTTAGCTTCTTTTCTTTTACTACTAACTTTACTTTTATCTTAATAGTAGCTATTTACTAATTTAAAGTAGTAATATTAGAAAAAGAAGAATCGATATATTACTTATTCTTATTATTATTTAATATACGGGTTTTACTTTTATTTAACCTAGCTACTTTACTATTCTACGTAGTCTTTATCTACTTAGTTAGCGCTAATATTATACTTATAGCTCTTTACTTCTTAGCCTTTACCGGCTTATTAACGAGATAAATAAGCTAGTTAAGTATTCTAGTATAAGCTTTATTCGTCTTATTATCTCGAATACCTTTTTTTATTTTATAAAATCCTATTAAACCTATTAATTTACTTACTTAAACTTAGTTTAAGAGTAGAATATTAGCGATAATATTAATACTATTTATAATAAGCTTATTAATAGTAAAGAGGTAGTTATCTTAAGTATTAACCGTTAGGGCGTACTTAAGTATATCTTATCTCTTATAATTCTTTAATATAAGGTCTATTATTAGCGTTAATAGTACCTTAATATTTATTAGTAAATCGTTAATAAGAAGATTAAGCTTAAACTTATAATACTTAAAATTATCGTCTTTATTTAAGTTATACCTTAAGAAAGAAAGCTTTAAGTAGATTAAGTAATACGTCTTTTTATTTTACTTAAATTTCTTTACTCGTAGCTCTTTAATAATAGACTTTCTTAAAGTTATAACGCTTACTTTTTAGGTATAAGGGTATACTATAGGTTTAGTAGCGTCGCGAAGCTAGCTAAAGAGCTTAGTACTTCGTTAAATAATTAAACTAAACGACTTTTTAAACTCTATAGCTAGCGATATAAATAACAATACTAACTTCTTAAAAGACTTAGGAATTAACTCTTATTAAGGCTTAGTAAGTAAACTAATCTTAAGTATAATATCGCTTTATTAAGAAAGGCTTTTTAGTTAATCTTAACTACGTATTAAATATATTATAATATTCTTCTTTTAATATCTTAAGTATTTAAGCGTTTTCTTAGAGAGAAAACTATATTTAAGGCTAGTATTTAATAAATATTAACTATTATAATTATAGTAGATAGTTACTATCTTTAATAGTTATATAGTAGCTTAAATACGTAACGATAAGAAGCTAAGAATAAAAAGAAAAAAGAAAACGAAGTCTAAGGCCTTTATATACTCGTAGATAGGATATAAAAGAAACGATATTTAAATATAGTAAAAGCGAAGAGTGATATAAAAAGAGAGTAAAGATAAGATAACGAAGTATATAAAGTAAAAAAGCGACGATACTTATATAAGCTTTAATAAGTACTACTCGCTAGTATATACTAGTTTATAATCGTCTTAGTATATATAAGTAAAGTTATTATTATTAAAGTCTTAATTCTTTATCTTTACTAATATACTATACTTACTTTAAGTATAGGCTTAATTAAGGCTATAAATATTAAACTTATTAAGTAGCTCGTTCTTAATAGTAGTTTAGAGTTAATTCTCGTATTTTCTTTATTTAGTTAGTATTAGATTAAATATTAAATTAGTATATATATCTCTTTACTCTTTAGTAGTATTCGAAAGAGTAGTAAAGTTTAGTATATTATCGCGAATCGAAATATAGTCTTATACTTATCGAATAAGTATACGAAACTATTTTAAGATAAGAATTCTTCGCTTAGGAATTTATTAGATAAACTTATTAGCGGCGATATCGTTTTATTTATTAACGCTAGTAAAGATCTTATATAGCGTCTTATTAAGCTATATCTTAGTTTTTAGAATAAAGACTTAATCCTTATCTTTAGCTATATTAGTATATATAACGTAAAAGGCGATTAAGTTATTACGTATTATAGTCTTTAAGTAGTCGCTTTTATTTACTTAATAAATTAGCGTTAAATTTATAGCCTTTAGTTAAACGATTAGCGTTAAGCTAATTATATTAAAGATAGTTACGCTTAAAGTAAAGCTAGATAGAAATACTAGTAATATAATATAGTCGATTACGCTATTTACGAATTTAATATATATTTTAAACTTTTATAAAGGTATTAATCTCCTCTTAAAGAAGTAATAAGAAGATATATACCTATATAATACGATCTAACTTATTCTCGCTTTAATAGAATTATCGTAGCTATAGGTTCTTAAATAGAATCTAATATATAATATATAATTAGCCTTAAGAAATAGAAAAGCGATTAAAAAAATAAGTATTTAATAAATCTTCTTTACGAGTTTAGATTTACTAGGTAAGAAATCTTCTATTTATAAAATATATATAAGCCTTTAAATATACTAGTAACGCTTATATATACTACTAATAGCTTATAGTATATACGATAATACTTACGTACTTTTATTTAATACTAAATAACGGTAAAACTTATAAGCTAAAGTACTAACTAATACTTCTTAATTTAAAACTAAAAACTCTTAATACGAATATCTCGTATACTTATTCTATAAATAAAGTACTCGCGAAGGTACTTTTATATATTTTTATTAATAAGGAACTCGTTCTTTAAAATACTAGTATTCTAGAGATACTAAATATAAAACTAAAACTATAAATTAGTAATAAAAGGTATTTTTAATCTATAATTAAAGCGAATATAAAAAGGGATAATATTATACTCTTAAACTATCTAAATATATTACTTCGCGATAAAGACTTACTTATAGCTAGCGACTCTAATATAAGCCTAAATAATTCGTTTTAAATAAGTGTTAATAGTAGTATAAACTTCGATACTAAAGTTTATAAACTTTTTATAGCTATTAATAAACTATATATAGTTTAACTCTTCGTAGATAGCTTCGTAGCGGCGTATTACCTTATACTTCGGCTTTTAATCGCGTTTATATACTTTATTAATATCGTAAAGAGCCTTTTAAATGTAGTTCTTTTATACTTAAAGTACTAAATAGCGTACTTAAAGATAGATATAAAAATAGGTTTAGCTTTAATTACGTTTAATACCTAATATAATAGTTTTAAGAATAATAGTATTAGTATATTATAAATAATTAACTTAATTATTAAAAGTACGATTTCTTTAAGTCTAATTATACTTTTATTATATAGATTTAATTAATCGAGTAGTAATTACTTTATAGCTAAGCTCTTATTATAGGTTTTATATAATCTACTCGTCGATCTATAAGGTTTATTTATAAGCTCGTTATACTAGCTTTATAAACCTCTAGTTTCTATAAAGACCTTTCTTTACGAACTAATTCGAGATAATACTCTTTACCTTAACGAACTTCTTAAGTACTTAAATTACGTACTTAATATTATAAACTTTATTAATCTATTTAAGAATATCTTTTTAAGTTTAATTATATTAAATAACGAAATTATAAATCTTAATAACTAAAGAGCTAAGATTAACTTTTAGACGATTAGTTAGTATTATTACGATTACGTAGAAGTAGGAAGAATATTAAGAATAAAGATATAACTAAAAATAGTACCTACTTATACCTTTATTCGTTCCGGAACGTAGATATACTATAAGTATATATATATTAGTACCTAACTACTAATACTCGAGCGACCTACTTTAAATAGTAGTATAATTAGCCGTTAGTAGTATAATAGTAATAGATAGCGATAATAATAGTAATATATACGATTTACGAATTTACGAAATATACGATTTACGAAAGTCCGAAAATAATAAACAAGGAAGGTGCGGTAGCCCCCGCCCGTAATAGATGATCTAAACTTTACGGAAGGTGGGTTTGTGGCTGAGTTCTGCGCAAAGTGGGAGGTCGATCGGAGCCGTAACATTAAAGTGGCGTGTATCACTGGAGCGAAAGGGAAGGTGAGTGTGCCTATGAGTGGCGATGAGTGGCGATGAGACAGTTGTAACGTCCTGTAGCGGAGGAGATGAATCGGTATATACCCAGAAGGGTTGGGGAAACAGGAGTGTCCGTACGAGCAAGTCAGTATTCGGCGAGAATGATACAATTGTCAGTGTGTCCTGAGGGGTGAGAATGTTGCCTTCCAAAACAGTCTGAAAACCTGCTTACTTCAAGGCAAGCGTAGGCATTAGCCTAGACTCAATTGTCATAAGCTTGAGTCTTTGCTACGAACGATGGCCGGACGCAGCTAATCATAGCGTGTACTTGTAGCTACAGCAGTGAAGGTTGATTGATAAGTGTGCAGCGTGTCCGAATCCTGAATACGGCGAGGCGGACGTGCACTCAATGCATATCGTGGCGAGGCGGGCCAGCGCCATGCTTCCCCAGGCTACGATAGGCGGCTATCGGCCCCTCGACCTGCAAGGAAGGCGCGTCTATCAGAGAGCGTCTGCGCGTCATGATTCTGTGAGATATCGCCAACAAGAATACTTCTTATCTACTCCTGCGACAGCCATCAGCACCATCTAATGCACATTCTGCACCATCACTACTGACTTGTCACACCACGACAATGTCGTCGCGAGAGCCATCGCCAACTCGTGCCAGTGAACAGACACCCCTCCTCTCTCGCACCGACAGCAACACCGAGTACGAAGCAAATGGTCAGATCGAATCCACGGACGATACACCTACGAAGAGGAAGACAAAATGGCCGATCATCGCAGCCATCGGCGCCCTCAGCATATTCATGCTCCTCGCTCTTATCTTTGGCTTCGCCACACCAAGCGCAGTAGAGGAATATGTGAAAGAGGCAATGCAATTTGAGGCTGACAACATATCGATCGAGAGTTTCACGAATACCGGAGTTCGAGCCCATATACAAGGGACGGCATGGCTTGATGCGAGCCAGGTCCACAAGAAACCAGTACGGGACTTGGGAAGGTTTGCGACCTACATCGCGAAAGAGGTAGAATCTGGCGAGACCCATATGGACGTCTTTCTGCCGGGCTATGGGGATGTGCTGCTTGGAAGCGCAACCTTACCACCTGTGAAGCTGAATGTTAGGAATGGTCATTACAACTGGATTGATATCGTGGCAGATCTGGAACCTGGCAACGTCGAGGGTATCAGAAGGGTGGCGGATGATTTCATGAATCACAAGCTGCAAGACATCACTGTCAGGGCTGTTGTCGATGCACACGTAAAAAGTGGTCTCATTAGCCGGAACCAGAAGGTCACCCAGCTCGTCACTCTGGAGGCTGGGCAAGCGCCTCCCATGCCAGAACCTGAATTACAAAGCTTGCACGTCGAGGAACTGAAAAGGAACGGTCTGTCAAGCGGCATCAAGGCCTGGGCAAAGCTGACCGTGGCGAATGATTACCCGGTTCGACTGGATGTGCCGCCCATGACTTTTGATGTGCTTCTACCCGATTGTGAGGACAACTATCTGCTTTTCGCCACCACCACGAGTGAAAAGCTGCAGATCGTGCCGAAGAAGAACATTACGGTCGAGGCAACCGGCTGGATGACTAAGTTACCGACCAGCTTGACAACTGCATGTCCGGGCAGCAGCAAAAGTCCACTGGATACGTTTGTTGCAAGCTACATGAGAGGAGAGGACGCGACAGTATACATCCGAGGCGGCAAGCAGACGCCAGAAACACCAGCTTGGATCGGGAAGCTACTCCAAGACACCATCGTGCCTGTTCCGCTCCCAGCGCGACCGTTCGATAACATGGTCAAGAACTTCAGCATGAAAAATGTCCATTTCAGCCTGCCGGACACCCCACAGGGTCGGCCGGTGATAAGCGCTACAGTCGGCGTATTGGTAGGCTTACCAAAAGATATGAACTTCGACATTGACGTTAGCCGTGTTCGAGCCGATGGCGCAATCTTCTACCAAGGTGAAGAAATGGGCAAGCTCGACTTGCGTAAATGGCAAAAGGCACGTTCCCACAAGTCTCACGGCGATCTCTTGGTCGAGTCTGAGGTCGTTGATTCGCCTCTCGAAATCACAAACGAGGACGTCTTCGCCAAGGTTATTCACAAGATGGTCTTTGAGCACAAAGGCGTCTCACTCGACATGAAATCTGTCGTTGATGTCGATGCTACCACTGCCCTAGGCAGCTTCGTAATTTCAGGCATACCAAGCAAGGGTACAATCTTCGTCGATCCTCCCAAGACAGGGGGCTTCGAACACAAGGTCGGTGAAATCTCTGTCGTCGATACGAGCGAGACCAAGTTGACGATGCAAGCGAGAGTGACGATAACTAATCCGACGGACTACTATGCTGATATGCCCCGGGTGGATGCTGAGCTATTCGTGAATGGGACGAAGATGGGCAACGCATATGGTGGAGGAAAGATCAAGCCTGGTGATAACGAGATCGTGAGTTTTGTGGAATGGGAGAAGACCAGCATTGGTGCCGAATTTTTGTCACAGTTCATCTCTGGCTACAATGTGAGTTTGACGATCAAGCCTGGCAAATTGCCGGGCCTACCGGAGATTCCGATGAATATCACCGTTCCGGTGCCGCAGATGTTTGGCAAATTCTTGAAGGATACAACGGTACGTTCTGTGTGGGATGGCGGTAGATGTTACAGATAACTAATTCCGCCTAGATCCACATCCTTTCACAGACAGCAACATTCGTCCTGTTTGCGCCGGTTGCCATGTGGGTTACAAGCATCCACTCCACAGCGTATTACAACGGGTCTAATATCGGCACGATCGATTGGGAATACCCGTTCGCGGTCAAGCCTGGTGACAATCTCACGCCCAGGTTGCCGCTCGATTGGAATTCACCCGGCGCTGGATTGATTCGAGATGCACTTGGAGGAGGACTGAAGATTGATGCGTTTGCTAATATTGGAATGAGGATAGGGCAGTGGAGGCAAGACATTTGGTATGACGCGAAGGGAACAGGAGCACACGTGAGATTGTAGATAGACAACAGGAATAATGAGCTACGTAAACTGAGGCGGATTTCTGGTTAGTGTACAATTGAAGGAGGACGCCATGTATTAGAGCACATATGCAAGGTGCTTTTGAAAGCTTGACGCAGCGTGAACTCTGTTGCGACGTGCCTGCAGATCCACTTCGGAGCAGCAAAGGGCCTGATTCATACGTCAACACTCAGGACCCTCGAAGACATGCCAGACGTAGTCACCAATGGCCCTGACCTGTCTACTCCCTGTATGCGAAAGACACACTGACCAACATGTCACAGTGTACGCTTCTCGAAGGTACCGCATCCCGAAGCTCGATGTAGTTGGATCAAGAGTGATCGGCCTCAATGACCGTGTCTCGCTCACACATCAGAAACCGAATCTATAATGGACATCAAGGATGAGGATCGGGATGAAGCGAGGCTAATGCATATGGTCAAAGACATGCGTGAAACGCGTAAAAGTGATTCTGGTGTTTTGTATGTAGAAGCGAAGAAGGTAGTCGAGAAGTTTACGGGGAGTAGCACGAGCCGATGGTAGCGTGACGGGAGCAATCGGTGGAGGGGGAGGAAGGTGCGATTGGGAAGACCAATAGCGCAGCTTGCTGTGGAGGAACAAAGTCAGCAATATTTGGCGAACCGTGACGGCCAGTACGACCCCCTAATGACGATATTCATGTCACTGCATCCAGCCTTCTGGCGCTGGAAGTTATTCCCAATAACAGGTCCATATTCTACCGCCTTTTGTTGGCGTTGCAGCCTTTCCCTGTAAGTCTCCTATCCGTTCGTCAAGCAGGCACTACCTCTTGCTTCTTTCCTCTGGTTCGTCCTGAGCGCCGTGACTATCACGAACCTCAGAAGTGAACCAGTGAAACTCGAGTACGCCTCGGGTTGTGCCACATCGCCATGTCAGTAGCCACGGCACCAATCCGCTCTTTGGTCCGATGTCTGCACGCCAAGCAGCAACCATGGTTCACCTAATGTGATTCGTCCAGGCTAAGCGCGCCCATACCCCTCGTTGCCTTCAGCCTGGCCCTTTTGCGATGCTCGACATGGTCAGCACTTCTTTGCTCTTGTAACGGCTGGCAGTATAGAATTCCGTGTATGATGAATACTATGTCGGGACTAGAGTACCAGCACACTCCACTGCCGGAAGGGGATTCTATACGGGTCTGTCAACTCGAGCCAGGCAATGAGGCTGACGATGTACACGTCCGTCTCTTAACCTTCGACTTGTCCACCGAAGTACCTTACACCGCCTTATCGTATGTCTGGGGCCATCCCGAGGACAGAGCTACCGTTAGGTGCCACGGCAAGCGACTGACGATTCCAGCAAGTCTACTAGAAGCACTGAAGGCTATTCGCCATCCCACCCTTGACGAATGGTTGTGGGCAGACTCGATATGTATAGACCAGCAGAACACTAGGGAAAAGAACCATCAAGTGGCACTAATGGGAAATATTTATGGGCAGGCTTCGCGGGTCACAGTATGGCTGGGGGCAGATCCGGATGATATAGCTTCCGGTGCCTTTAGCCTGGCCAAACAAATTGCACTCCATGAGCACCCGCTGCTTTCCAACATACGCGCAGTCAAACCCCCACATCAGGAACTCTCTTCGAGCGCCGAGTGGATCAGGATGGGAGTTCATGCTGATCCACAGGCACTGTCCGACCTGGACTCGGGTGAAAGACGACGCTGGGAACACTTGGCAGAGGTCTCCCGCCGACCATGGTTTACTAGGATATGGGTCATCCAAGAAGTCGGTATGGCCTCTTCCCGCACGTCTGTTATGTGCGGCAACCGGACAATACCATGGCAACAGCTTGCCGAAGCGGCAAGACAGATGCTCTTTCGAGCTCACGCTTTCCTCGTTCACTTCAACATGGCGAAAACAATCTATGACTGTTTTCAAATCTATGACACCTTCTTCTCTGACGTCGACGACCCCTTTGTGAGTGTATTGAGCAGATGTTCACACTTCGACTGTGGAGATCCGAGGGACAAAATCTATGCTCTGCTTTCCCATCCCAGTGCCAGAATGCAAGATGGTAATACGATAGTGCAACCAGATTATACTTGTTCCATCTATCAGCTAAATGTTAACCTGGCAACTCAAACTTTGGGAAAACTCCATTCTCTCCAGATACTTTCTGCCGTCCAGCACTACCGTAGTACAGATTTAGACGACATAAGCATCGCTTCCTGGGTTCCTTCCTTTGAAAAGCCAAGAATATACAATATGCTCTGGGGCATACCCTCATTCCATCACCTCCAAACAGCCACCAAAACCCTTCCTCGCTTCCATAAATTTCACAACAGCACAACGCTGAAGATGGTTGGACTCCTCGTCGGTAGTATCGACAGGTGTGGTACCACGATAAAAGGGTCTTGGTTTCGGAGTTGGGCTTCAGGCGACTTGCACCATCTTAAAGCATTGATCAGCTTCATTGGTGCCGGTTCAAACTCCTCGAACTGTATATATCCAACTCTAGCGGACCGGGCCAAAGCAATTTGTACGACATTGACCGCGGGAGAGCCACATGCCAGACCGGAACACTTTACGGCCTTTGCCAAAGTGCGCATTCCGGACACTGCGGACCTTGGTGACCCCAACAGTAGCAGCGAAGCTGGTGATAGTGAAATGTTTGCGATCTGTGCAGCATACTACACCAACAATAGGCGGCTCTTTGCCACAGCCCAAGGCTACATCGGCCTAGGTCCTTGTGCTATGCAAGAATACGACATCCTCTGCGTGCTTTTCGGCTGCCTTGTGCCATTTGTCTTACGGCCGAGTGGAGAGAGGTATAGACTTGTGGGAGAATGCTACGTCCACGGCATCATGCAGGGTGAAGCAATACAGGTATTGGAAAGAGGAGAATACATGGAGCAGGAGTTCGTGCTGTACTAGCATTGACTTGCTAATTATCCAGCATTCTTTGGCATGTGGGTCAGTGCACAAGCATCCCTTGTCTCAGTCACTGACATTGCAAATATACCAATCCCGTTCCCACTTCTATTTACCAGTTTCCTACACGTTGTGACCTCTCACCTAATGCACCCTCCAGCTAATCTCGCCACCTGGCCTATTGTGAGCATAATCGAATACAGCAGTCCCACGGCAAGACACACTCACCCATGAATAGGCTGACTTTCGGGACTAACGCGGGTACTAATTCACGGGACAGACATCACAAGTCCATGGACGGACCATATAACATAAATCACGCAACATAACAATCATCACACGAACACGCGCGACACACACATTGGCGCAGACAGAACCTCTCACGCCGTCACCATGAACCAAACAGTGCGAAGCTCACTTCCCTATTCACGAGACACGGCATTCCGGACAAGGAGCTCAGCTACTCCCGCGATGTGAGACTGTCGAATGCAGGACGCGAAGCACTCCCTCTCTAGACATCCAACTGTGACGCGTAAAGTACAACATCATCGCCTCCTGAAGGCATTACCAAGACAACTTATTTCGCCTGTCGCGAGCACGCTAAATTGCCCATCTAGATGTACCTTTCGCCTCTTTTGATCTTCCGACCAGAGCTAGTATAGCATGGACCGTCCATTCCACCCCACCCCACTCCGCAGTAACTGTACCGCACCGGATAGCACGCCATACACCTGGATTGCCCGCTCGCACATCCCTACTCCGTCACGTCCGCCACACCCACCCCTCGACCGCTGCGCCAGACTAAGATGAGTATCCCTAAGCCCTGCTCCAAGGGATCACGCCGCGCTAACGCTATGAACCGATTCCGACCAATTCAACACTAGCCCCAGGTAATCAGCGCGGTCCATCTATCGACGGCCACAGGTAGCCATGTGCTGTAGTCGACACCAAGTACAAACCGCGCTGCTTCTGGTGTGAAGCACCTCCCCTCCGACAGGACCCATTCCGCGTGTCAAGTCAAGTCATGCGTGCTCCCGGCTTCCGTATCCTATTCGCGCGGAAGTATTGGGTCTCAGGCTAGTTGCAGCCCATCAATAAGGTATCTAATCTTGCCTCAGACACTGGAAACCCAATTCGCTTTGGGGCAGTCAAACACAGCATTTTCGGTTTACGAGCTGGAAAGCATAAGTACTTGGATCTCGTGGTGATGCAGCAGCGCACCCACGTTTACGGCTCGGTGACTTCGATAGATACGTTTTACGATTCTGCTGTAATGTGCAGGCAGAGACTAGTAAGCGCGATACAGATGTGATTAAGGGAGTAGGGTTTGTGGCAACTTTTCATCCATTTTGTGGCTAAGATAACAGCACATCTATCTTATTCGCCTCGGTATATTACTTCAAAGTCCATGCCATCACGCCGTCCGTCAGGTCACGGTACCGTCAAACCTAAGCTCATGTTCATTTCGTCATGTTGTTTCCACTTTTTATAGCTTCAGACCGTCCCTACCAGGCCGTCCGCCAGTGGCATAGCAAAGTTTGAACAACTCGTGATCGACACACGGCTGCTAGGCGTTGTCGTTTCGTGGAGGAGTGTGTGTAGCTGGAGCCCATCTCGAGACCCTCAAAGACCTTGGGGGAAGGGCTGGTGCTGGCGCTCGCTCGTGCTCTCTTCGACGCTTCTGTTGGGCCCAGAATGCGTCCGAGGAAGCAAGTGCTTCCTGGTGAAAGGCGGATGTGGAACCCATGTAGGGCAGTGGTTCTGTGAAGACGGCGGTGATGTCGGAGGGAGCGGTGAAAGAACTAGCCTCTCCAGTCTGCGTGTCTTCAATGGTCGTGGCCCCTGACCCGACGGCGGTGGGCTGGGGAAGAGTCGGTGAGTCGTCAGTGCTTGGTTCAAGCGGAGAGAGGACTGCCTTTTCTGGTATGGTGTCCAGAAGGTTGGGATCAACTCTTCCTGTGTCCGCTGGACCAGGAGCCTCTTCTTCTTCAAACTCCATCAGATTTATCTCTCTCGGAATGGTCGGGTTGTCAATGGTAGAAGGCTCGATGATCTGGAACTTGTTTGTGATGTGAAAGTCGTTCAACTTAGCATCTACCAGATCCAGAAGCTCGTCGTTATCGCTGGACGACACTACCTCCTCGGCCGGACCAATAGCGTCATCGGGTGTGCTGGCAGGCGTTGATTTATGTGGTTGGTTGAATGGATCTGGAGTGTCGAAAGGATTTGAGGTTACTGAAGCACTTCGAGCTGAAGCGATCGAAGCTTCCACGACGGCTGTTTCAATGCCAGCGGATCCATAATTTCGTTGCATATCTTTCTCTAACGTGACAATGGAGGGCTCCGGTAAGTCGAAAGGGTTGGAAGGTTTGGTGATAGGCTCGTGAACAGGCTCCCTAACAGGCTGCGTAGCTGTATTAGGAGGTGTGATGGTTTCCTGCTCCGAGATCTCAATAAAGTTTGAGCCAAGGCGCCTCCTCATATCCTCGATATTTGTGGTAACGGAAGGATTAGACAAGTTCAGTGGAGGCGCCGGGTTGACGACGAGATTGCCTGGCGCCCAAGCATTGTTGACGGGAGGGGCGCGCGTTGGGCGGTTTAGGGCCGGAGTCGAGGGAATTGGTGATGAGGACGGGCCTGTTCGAGCAGGGCGTCGAGGCTTGCTTTTCGCGTAGAGACGTTCCCGCGCTGCCTCAATTTCCGCAGGTGTGCGAGGCTTGATCTGCGGGATCTTGAGCTCATCACTGCTACGGTCAGCCGACGTGATAAAGGGAGGAAGCATGTGGAACTTACTAGATTCGCTTAATCTCCCGCCATTCGCCGTCTGTAAGCTGAGGTAGATCGGAGATGTCTCGTTCAATGACATCGGGAGTGGTGGGAGGGTGGGTTCGAGGCGCAGCATAGGCGGGGGCTCGTGTAGCCGCTGTAACTCTGCTTGGGCCATGCAACTGACGAGCGTCTCCACTGCCGGACAAGCGTGATGGCTCTTGTATGTCGCCGTGCTGGCGAAGTTCACCTCTGATCCTCATGCGATGTGTCTGACCGCCTGCAATATTCGCCTTGCCATCGTCATCGCTATCGTCGAGCTTGCCGACCGCTGTTGTATATTAGCAAAGGGTTGGGTATAATCTGAGGACAACTCACAGCCCCAACCTTGTAGCCTTGCTTCGTTAGCTCGAGCATTTTCTGCAGCTTCTGTACCTGCAACATTGCAGTCACGGGCAGCGAGAATCACGTTCCGGCTCGTGGCAGCAGGCCTCTGATCACGTCTTACAGCAGTTGATAGCTGATGCTGGCGCGCAGTGCCATAGTCAGCCTGGAAACTCGTTAGCAAAAAAGAAAACTTGAATCATAGGTTGATTGTACCGCTGCCATGCGGGCCTGCATTTGTTCAGCAGTAAGATTGCCATTGTTGGGGGAGGAGGGTGTATCCTCATCATCAGCAGCCCACCGGCTTCTGGGGTTGTGACTCTTTCTGTCAGACATGGCTGCGAAGATCAGTCGGTATCTCTCCAAGACCTTTAGAAGTGCACAAGACCTACCGAGAGAAGGCGCAATCACAGCAGAGGGTTGCTTGTAACCGATCGTGATCTGAAAAGCAACAAAGATCTGCTGGAAATTGGGCAGAGAGTGGTTGTATGTAGCGGACGCAAAGCAATTGTGTTTGAGGTTGGTGTAGGGTAGGAACAAAATTAAGTATGGAAGGAGTGGAGCCTTGTGACTGAATGATCGCACCTTCCACGTGGGGACGTCGCGTCAATGAAAAGTAATAGAGGACTCCTGTTTCGTGACAAAGGGTCCCTGAGTATAGCCCTTGACAGCGCATGAAGCAAGCTAAGGGCTCTTGTTAGAGGTGTCGCTGCCTGGTAGCAGGGACGTAGTAACTGTGTGTTCGGATAGAGGGTAGCTGTATGTGGTCCTGCATAAGTAGCCAGGAACCCCCGACTAGTCCCCTTTTTAACTGCAAGTGAGACCACTCTCATATCCTCTTTGTGCTCCCGTAAACAGAGAGCAGCGCACTTGTGCATGGTTCACCTTAGATACCAAATCGTCCTTCTGTCTTGAACCCGATCTCCACGGTCTTCTCAATCATGAGGCTTTCTAGTACCTGGCTTCCGTTCCAGCAACTTACTGGCAGCTCACACACATGAGAGTGGCAAAGGACACCCTCGACAGCTGCACAGCACTTCTCGGTGCAGGCAAATACCGGCAAGACGACCTAGGTCAACCAGCAGACACCAAGGGTATCGTTCTGTACACGCAACCACGTCCATTGAGTTAGCTGACAAGTGAAGCACCGTTTGGACAAAAGAGGAGTCTTAACACCTCAAGCCCGGTCAGTCAGTCGACAGGAAGCACCACAACATGCCCTGGTCTAGCAAACAGCCTCTGATAGGCAGCCTATCTTGCTTCGCACAATTCTTCTACTTTCATCAGTCATAATCTCAGGCCTGAAACACAGACAAGCAGGTTGCAAACCGCCAGGTCGAGACAGAACACAACGGACAAGTGCCGAAGACCGGGTCGCAGCAGGAACCGGAGCACTCAGACCTGAACAAGCTCTAAATGATGAGCGGGAAAGCCAAACAGCAAACAAACATACCAGTTATGTCGGAGCAAGCTTCCGCCGATGCTTGGAAAAGTCCATGAAGAAGCAAGCCAATCCTATAACACCCCGTTCCACAAGACATTGCAGGGAAGTTGATAACTCGCAGGCGCAGATAGGAGGTTCGTGCTTACCAAGAGCTACCATAAGTATCATCCTCGAAGCTCCAATCGAGAGCTTCTCTTCCAGTACCAGGACAAGATGTTCTCGGCTTGCAGCCATGTCCCAAGGCCAGACCTAGACCGGAGCATCGAAGCAGTTGACGGTGGTCAAGAAATGGTCCTTGGAGGACCGTGCTCCCAACGCTGCTTCTATGAAGCGGTCCAGGTAAGCCGGCGACGGGGAGCAAGAGTCCTTTCCGGCACCCGGAGGGTCACCAGTGGTCGAACGTTGTGCGCATGATCCCGTCGTTGCCAAATTCGAGCCGACTGTGAGCTTCTGGTCTAACTGCTTTGACTGCCTTGCATCATATGTGGTTGTTATGTTGATATCAGACCTGCCCCGAGGCTGGCGATGCTGTGATGACTGTCCGAATGGTATTTAGGACAACGGTGAGAAAAAAGTACGAAATACGGAATACGGGGGTTGACTGTCTTGGGCGGATCCGGTGAGACGACCATTCGCCTGGTCGGAATCCGTCTTACGAAAAATGGAGCTTTAGTCAGTGGAGGGTATCAGCCACACTGATGCGATAATCTGCCAAATTTAGCTATCTTACGAGACCCGAAACCACCGTGTACCCTTGTCTCGAGCCGTGCTTATCCCAACACGACTGTGCTGCAAACAGAGCTCCATGCAAGGCACTGTTGTCTCGAGAAAGTCGCCAGGCACTTATGACCGAGAGCTTGAATATTGGAGAAAGACCAACATCAGCAAAAGCAGAGGGTCACGAGAGACTTGATTGTGGGTTGCACAAACTGCGGAGAACAAGGAAACGCTGAAGGAGGACAAGTTAAGCAGTGTCGGAGGCTTATGTTGAGCTCCGACGCGCCCAATTATGCTCTCCCGCCAGAAAAGAAAGGCTCCATCCAAGCTGCTTAGGCTAGCCTAAGACGTGCCCTCAACACCATGACCGCGGTGCAGCTCAGTCTCCAACCATCGATAGCGGCAGCGATTCGGCCTCCCTGCGTGCTTTCGCTATGCCGTTTTGATACTCACAAAGCATGACACGCATGATAAGCCTCAAGCCTACATATTCCTACGACTCTTCACCAGGGAGATGGTAAGCACCTCGTAGACCGCTCTTTCCTACCGTTGCTTTATACGATAACTATACATCATTCTCCGATTTCCTGCTTACCACCTGAACTTCCTGCCTTCTATGAACCCACCTATCGACTACATCGAGCATACCATCGTCCATCCTATCCACTGAACATATCACCAACCAACGTTCATCCTTACTACCAGCTTCTTTGGACACGATCAACATGGCGGCAACTCGAGCGTCCTCCTTCAAAGCTCTGCAGAACCTTTCCAAACCATCCAAGCGAAGCCTGCATATGACGGGCTCTCAATCCTCTCCTCGAGCGATTAATGGAAACCATAAGACCACATACCTGCCATGGGGTCTACAGGAGCTACGTCAGGAATGCCGCAAGCGCACTATGACAGCATCTGGAACAAAGCACGAGCTGATTGATCGATTGGCATCGCATGATGGCCTACAAGCCAGAGCGTTCTCGATTGCTATAAGAAGGATTGCGAAAGAGCAGACCACGAAACCAGTGTCCGGGTAATCTGAAGTACTCACTACATTGGAGGGACTATACTAATTCAAGTGGTAGACCCTCTGAAGTCTCAGGCACACGCAGCTTCAACACCTCCCGCGCAAACACAGCTTTCCATAATGACCGCGCGGTTGACATGGCCTACCTCCCCAAACTCTTCAGCGAGGAGTGGGGCCCACAACCAGCAGCCCTTCGAGTCCCAATCTTACCGAATGTTGTCTCCGACGATGCAGAAAGCAGACTCGACAAGTTCCCGGAGCTCGAGGCAGCAGCTGGCGGCTATCAATCGACTGAAGGAGGTGCACCTGCTGTTATGACGCCAGAAATCGAGACAGCAAGCCAAAAGACTGGTGGAGAGATGAGCCATCTGAGTGATGTTGGCGACGGTCAGACCACGGAGATGAGTATCGAGCAATTGGCTCAATTGTCAAACGGTCTCGGGAACAAGTTGGTCGACATGGTCAAGGACAAGGACGAGGGTACAATCAGGAAGCTGTGGAGTGGTTTTCTGGACGACGTCTTTGGTCCGAAGCAGGGTAGTACCAAAGCATGAGCTTTATCCATGAAGGAGGAAGGTACGAAGAAGGGTACCTTGTGCTTGAATGTCTGGCGGCAACTCGAGCTGCACCGATGCATCATCATATTCAGTTATGAACTTCTCATTGTTTTAATATCACGGGCCTCTAGAAGAAAGTACTCTGGTACCTGTAACCATGAGTCGTGCTTGACCATATCACAATAGCACTTCTCTTGCCAAGTCCAGCTGAAACCTCCTTCTGTAGCGCTCGTTCGGCCCAGGAGCATATTTATTCTGACTACCCCGAGAAATACGAAGTCACCTTCGGTCTAACTAAGCAAGTAAGATAGCATCAATGGGAAAGGACGTCCATGCGCAATACGCAGACCTGAGCAAACATGACCGTATCACCATGTTGAATGCTTTGCCCGAGAAGCTGATCAACATCTGACAGGCGACTAAACTGCGGAGCTGAGTTCTCAGCGCCCTGATCTAGAGTAAAGCACTTTCCAAAATTACAATAATACAGCCCACTTCTTCTCAACAGCAACAACACGACTTCAGATGGCAGTCGGCGTCTCATCCGTCAAACATTGAAGCGCGGAATAGTTCATCCGTTGAGGCGGCTGTGTGCAACCAGGAATTTATGTGTCGGATAAGCTTTTCAAGATCTCGAACAATCTCATTTTCGAGGTTCGTACTCTACAAGTCCATCTTCCCACTCAAGCCACATCCAGCTTGCATCCAAGCACTTGCCTCGCATTCTATCCCGTCAGATGCATACATGATGCTTCCTAACAGGGGCGCTGATGGCTCTTCGGTGTTGAGTCTGAAACACCGAAATGCGTCAGTTTTGACATGCTTGCGCAGACCTCGTGAAGGTCGCGTTGTGGTGGTCACGAATCAGATCTGTTTCTCAGCAAGACTCAGGAGAACGGATAGCCAGCCGCTTACTACCAAAGAAGTCTTGTACCAGCCTAGTGGCTCTCGCTAGCTGTCCCGGCATACTCTAATACCAATCTGGTAAGTATAAGTGGGGCTTATGGGCGATCTGACCCCGAGGATCGACAGGTACCAGGTGCTGATTGATAGATCATCATCCGCCCTTGAACGCTTATGCCCGCAACACATGCCAGGCGGCCCCATCGAGTGTTGCAGCAGTGATGGAGTCGACATCAACACCAAGACCTCAGCATGCGCAGGCTGGATCGTGAGATCTTCATTCTTCATTCTCCCCTTCCGCTCTCATTGCCATTCTTAATCGTGCATAATCTCATCGACTATCCTTCTAACGATCGTTTCTTTCGAGCATATTGCGTTTGAGGATCTCTTGATTGAGTATCCGCTAGCCCACTCTTTCAGTTGTTCAGCACGTCCACAGCACGTCCGCCTATGTTCACCGAGCAACGTACGCAGCCTGCCACGTTTGACATTTAGCACCCGGTTTACGATTTGTTCGCACATGACGAGGAGCTGGCCTTCTTATACATAGCATAATCTACACGCAACATCTACCCGTGTTGCTAGTCCAGAAGTCTCAATCTCGGCTCGGTCTCAGGCTGTATTATGCATCAGTTGCAAACATGGCTGCTACTTCTGGTATCCTTCTCTAGCTATGTTTCAGCCTTTTACCCATACCAAAAGCACTACGACTCAACGGCATTGAACAGCGGCAACGAGAAGAGGTTCTACCCAGTGCAAAGGCCGCACACATCTACCCCAGACTCAACGAGAGTGGTGAAGCTTGACATGAACAAAGTTCCAAAACAGGTAAGTACCGGTGGGCACACACAGCTTTTGTGCAACGCCAACTCTGAAATCGTACAGAAACGTGAGAACAAGTTCTCTATCTCACTCTCCAATGCAGCAGACTTCGGCCCAAACAGTCTTTCCATCGATCAAGATGGCTCCGACTACTCCTACTTCTCCACCATGCAGTTCGGCAGCAAAGGACAAGAGATGTACATGCTCATTGATACCGGTAGCGCAAATACATGGGTCTTCAGCAGCGACTGCGAAGCGACGACGTGCAGCATTCACAACACATTTGGCAAAGAAGATAGCACAACACTTAAAGCCACAACCGAACCTTGGGACTTATCCTACGGTACGGGCGATGTCAGCGGCGTCGTTGCAACCGATACCCTTGCCTTCGCCAACTTCACCGTACAAATGAGCTTCGGCCTAGCTGTAAATGCAAGCGATGACTTCAACAACTACCCCATGGACGGCATATTAGGCCTTGGTCGCCGCACGTCCGACCAGCTAGGAACACCAACGATCATGGACGTCCTCAGCGCTGACAAGCTCATCTCATCCAACAAAATCGGTGTACACCTCCACCGCGCTGAAGACGGAACCAAAGACGGCGAAATAGTCTTCGGCGGAATCGACAAAGACAAGTTCAGCGGTACCCTCTCCTACACCGAGACCTCAAACGACGACGCCTGGGAGATCCCAGTCCAAGACATGCTCGTTGACGGCCAACCATGCAACTTCACAGACCGCACCGCAATAATCGACACAGGAACAACCTTCATCCTCATGCCCCCAGCCGATGCCGCAGCGTTACACGATCTAATCCCCGGCTCTGCCACCTCAGGTGAAGGCTTCACACTACCATGCAGCACAACTGTGAAGCTCGAAGTCAGTATCAACGGAAAATTGTACGCAATCTCACCCAAAGACTACATCGGCAACCCCACCAGCAGCGGAAGTTCAACGTGCGGAAGCACAGTCATCGGACACCAGGCGTTCGGCGATCAGCAGTGGATCCTGGGCGATGTGTTCCTGAAGAACGTCTACGCAGTGTTCGACTTTGATGGGAAGCAGATTGGATTCGGGATGCCCGGGAATGGTGGAAGTGCGAGTTCCTCGAGTGCGCCGAGTAGCAGTGCTACTGCAGCGGCGAGCTCTAGTGAGACGGCACGGGTAAGTGCTAGTGCTAGTGCCACTGGCTCTGGGTCAGTGTCCACAACTGGTAGCGGTGCAAGCGCGAGTAATACTGGTGCCGGGGATAGCAATTTGGGGGAAGGAACTAGTGGTGCGGCAGGCAGGACTATAGTTGGATACTGGAAGATAGGGTTCTCGATATGCGTTGGTGTCTGGTTGGGTTTGCTATTATTGTAAGATTAGTGTAATATAGTGGGCCTCGGTGTCGGATACATAAAAGTCCAGTCGACGCAATTAAGGAGTGAGTGAAGCTGCTCGTTATGCCCTGTGAAGGTTTGCTCCTTATGCTACTTTCGTGGAACGGTGCCGAACATAGCTTCGATACGGCCTAAACCTTTTTGTTAAGATTGCTTCTCCTCTGACCTTCATTCGGTTAGCGATGAGCCAGTTGCCTTAAGTACTGTCAGCGCAAGCGGCAAGTAACGAGGTCTCAGTCCACTGTAGCGAAAGAGCGGTGTCTTGCCGCCCGAACCCCTGCCTTGGAGCTTACATGAGGAAGATCCATTCGGGATCGAAGAATGAAGCATGCCACCAACACTGATCTATCTAACAGGTTCAATTATGATTGTGAAGTCACGTGCGACCTTATTTTACCTTCCAGTGGAGTACTAGAGGACAACTTGAAGTGTCGTACGGCTCCCACGTGACGAAGAGTATCAGGGTCTTATCTCGAACCGGCAACCATGCTTTCACTTGCCTTTCGACAATGGAAGTGAAGATGGTGATGCCGGTGAAGTTGTGCACCGTGGGTGACCCGGGGGCTTTACAGAACACTCCTGGTGCTAGGCTGAAGTCCGTGACTGACAATCATGCTGCTCGGTTGTCCTCAAGACCCCGCCATCACTTCTGATTCGATGTACTCGACTGCCAGTGATTGACCTTGTTATCTCTCCAGACCTCACTTATCTACACTCAGCTACCTGCATAAAAGTCTCTACATGCCAACTGCAAGTTACTTCGCAGGATGTCGGTCACGTTAATGACAGTGAAGGATGGCAAGCCAAAGCCTATCAAACTGTCTATCTGGGATGCTTTCAAGGGCGCGCCGCCCGCCAAACCTCGTCCACACAGGGTAAGCTTCTGCACTGTTGGTCGCCGAATTCGGTCCAGAGATCGCTCGTGCACATCGACACTGAGTAGCGCGCCTTGGGGCATCTACGCTTCCTCCCCGCTACATGATAGAAGTGCGATACATTGAGGGTCACGCGAAATAGCTGATAGTCAATAGTGCAGTTGCTGCAACACCTTCCACAAAGCTACTGCCAAGCCTGAATACAACGCTGAAGCTGAAGCCCCAGTTGCCGAACCACCAGCTGGAGATGCTACAAAGTCTGACGAAGCGAAGCAAGAACAACCAATATTTACTGCGGAGGAGGATGCCAAGATCACTGAGATGAAGACTCAGAACAGGGATACGAAATGGACTGATATTGCGGAAGCACTGGGTAGGGAAAAGCACGATGTTCAAAATCGCTGGAAGGAGATCAGGCCTCTCGAAAGCAAGCCAGGCCCAGCAGAGACGAAGGAAAAGAAGCAAGATGAAGGTAAGAACGGAGATGAAGGCGCGCAGGCTCCGAAAATGAGCAAGAAGGAGAAGAAAGCACAGGCAAAGAAAAACAAACATCAAGAGCAAGAGCAACCGAAGAAAGATGATACCACGACGGGAGGAGTTTTAGAGGTCAAGAAAGAGTCTGCTCCAGATACCCAATCAGCCAAGGTATGATGACCAGCACATTCGTACGCAATCTAGCGTGAAAGCTGACAATTAACAGCCAGCTCATATGAATGGGGACGACAAAAAGAAGTGGGAAAAGGCAGCCTCGAAGCACTTCGATCGAACAGGTCAACGGATCACACCCGAGCAAGCTCGAAAGATCGTGGGAGCCACGTGACACTGTCCAGAAAGTCCTGTGCGGGGGAAGTACCGGTACTTCTGTCAGCCATCCAACCTTTCAGGCTAAATGCAGGCACCTGCCTTCTTCGGATCAGACGAGCTGTTTTCATGTCCGCTCCAGGGACAAGCAGATGCTGGAGACTGGCCAAAACGCTAGAACGGGCTCCACCCAGCTCTAATACACTAAGGACAAGCTCATAAGCTCTACATAACCTTGAAGCTCCTGCTCCCGTTCCCGTCGTCTTGTCCGGCAGATGTGCTTGCTACCGTTCCGATAGAAGCATATTGTCTTGACAATACTACATTGAAGGGATTTAATCAAGCTCGATATCAGTTGTTAACCAACAACATGCTCCGTCCAAGCTTACTGACTTTCAGCCTGGCTGCGTCCGCATTGGCCGGTGTCCTTCCAAAAGCTCGGGACCCAGTATGGAATGTGGCGAACTTCGACTCTCTAGTTACCTTCGGGGACAGCTATACAGATGAGAATCGCCTGAGCTATATCATCCAGAACAACTTCACCCTTCCGCCAGCTGGCACGTACTTCCCTGAGGGTCTTAACACAGCTTCTGGTGGCAGAACGTGGCCAAGGTTCGTTGTTCAATACACTGACGAGCAGCTGGAGCTATATGACTACGCAGTGTCTGGCGCTGTCTGCTCCAACAATATCACGCCGAGGTAAGGAGCAATGCTGCAGATCATAACTCACGACTAATGTGTGCAGAAACCTCTCGACCGAAGGATCTGGCTTCCTTTTCCCAGCTGTGCTCGAGTACGAGGTACCGGCCTTCCTTGCAGACCGTGGTACAACACGCAACGGAACGGATCGGACATATTTCTCGACGGCCCTCTCCGCATCAAATGCCGTTTACAGCATCTGGATCGGCACAAATGACCTTGGCGTTGGTCTATTTCTGACTGATGCACAGATCCACGGCAAGACGCTCTCCGACTACACCGAGTGCATCTATCGCGTCTTCGATGAGTTGTATGCCGCTGGGGGGCGAGCTTTTGTTCTCTTCAACAATGCACCGCTCAATCTTGCTCCCCTTTACGCGAATGATACGCTCATGGGTGTCGGTGACAACCAGTACTGGGAGACGAAACCAGAGAATCATACCGCGATCGCTGAGAAGATGCACGAATACGTGACCTCGACCAATACGATTTTCAGGTATCAGTCACCGTATGAAGCACTAATTGCTAAACGTTACCCTGGCGCAAGTCTGGCAGTGTTCAACATATGGCAGCTGATGTCTGACATCTACGACAATCCAAGGGTCTATCTCAATGGCACCCAGCCTGCAAATGTGACTGGATATGAACATCATTGCACGCCTGACCAGAGCTCGTGTACGCTCATGTACAATGGTACCAGCTCTGATAGCTTCATGTGGTACGATGAGTTGCATCCAAGGTAAGCATATGCACTTGTGGGGGAAGACGAGAGCTAACAGAATGGTAGTGAGCAGACTGATCGGATCATTGCGAGTGCATTCGTTGACGTGCTCAACGGAGACTCTTCATATGCTCAATACTACTAGATAGACTCAATCATGATCAAATTATCCAACAAAGTATTCGTTCCTACCAGAACTTCAGAAATTAACCTCTGGACATATTCTCCGAAGGTGGACCAACTCTAGCGTCATGGTCCCACGCAGTTCAATTCAGCATGACATCACGAGCCTTCAGCATCTGCACAAAAGACGAAGTACATAAAAAGAAATTGACGGGACGTTCTTGTTCGGAAAGCCTCATTTCACTCAGCTCATCAGACAATCTCATCAGATACACACAATCCGAATATCTCATCATGCCTCACTCCAAGACCCCTGGTGGCCAAGCAGCCAGCGCCAAGTTCCAGAAGCAAGAAGCACAAGGTCAGTAAAGGTCAACTATTATCAGCTTCCGCTCCAAGAAGTCTGCTAGCCCATACCCTTGCTGTTGCTGTGCTATCTTGACCAGACACACTAACACTTTCCTAGGCAAGGGTCTTGGTGCCGACAATGCCCCAGGTCACACCGAAGGCGGCAAGCCAGGCGATGCACCAGTAGCAAGCGATTCATACGCTGGAACAACAGGTGTTGAAAACGGCACGAATCAGCCCGGCGAGGCAGGCAACGTTGGTGCTCCTGTAGGTGCGATGGGAAGTGAGACCATCAACCAGGGGAACCAGAAGTGAGCGTGGCATACATAACGACTGTGGCTCAGAGAACAAAAGTCGATGGTTGCACGCTATATACAACACATGTGCACGAGGCAGCCCAGAGCCCATAGCATCCAGATATCCTTTGCGGAAGCAGAGCTTTGAGCTGTATTAGGAAGAAGGCACGGACTGTATATTGAGCGAGCGGTGCTTTAGCCGCAAGACGATAGCATGAGATAATGCAACTTGTCGTCGGCAGCCCTCGGCAATAGCATTACTCGTTGAGAGGCTGCGAGATTCAAATCCAAGACGGCCACTTGTTGTGCCTGCGTTACTCGGTTGTGTTTGCCCCTTTCGGATCTCTTTGTCCTGCAAAGGACCAGATCCTCTTATTATTATCTATGATCATCTGGTTAGTATGGTTTTATTTCTACCTTACCAAAACCAAGACTGTAGACCTGCCGCCGAGCTTCTTTTCTTTTGTGCTCGGCTCTTTCCGTAGGAGGTGTGTAGTCTAGTTCCCGGCGGTTACTCTTTCCGCGTACGTTTCCAACCACGATGGACTAGATAAAATGTCCGTGATGCTTGTGTCATCAGCAAGCTTAAGGCCGTGAACCTTGAGCACATCCTCGCCGCAACAGCGGAAGCTTCACAGTACGCTCTTCATCAAATTTTTCCACCGGATCGCTAATATGTTGCCCGAATCCACTGCTGCTATCACGTTGCAAGCAAATGACTGCAGAAACACGACGGACGTTACATGTCTACAGTCGCAAGATTATTTCCACCATTGCTGGCGACTACAGACATGCGAGACCTGCCTGAGCTCGTCAGATCCCTGCTCATGGTGCGCAACATCGCAAGTGTGCGTTCCAAATGACTATCTCAGCTACCCGTTCGGCATCTTGGCTCCTATCAAGCACGAAGATATCTGTCCACTGTCCTGGCGTGAGCGGTGGGAGATGAGAGCCAAGCCATTTTCCTGTCGATGCTCGACCATGACGCTCATGAGTGTTGTCATCGCGGTTGTTGCTACACTGGTGGGGGTACTCTCCATCTATCTGACAACTCTGCTCTCGAAGTGGCTTCGACGCAAATGGAAGGCACGACAAGAGGGATGGTGGAAGGTACGTAGTCGACCATGGCGACCTCGAAAAGGGTGGTTTGCTGGATGGATCGGACCGGGAAGTCGTTTGAAAGCGAAGGTTGGGGAGGATGAGGAAAGGAGGCCACTGCTGGATGGAACTGGTAGTGGGAGCTGATGTGCTCGGTCGACATAGCATACAAGCCGAGTCTATAAGGACGACTTAGGCAGCGACTACTCGATCACGTTTACCGTCCTCTTCCTTCGAGTTCAATTCGAGACGTGCCGCATGGCTAGCATATCGAGTTCCAA
>Ga0210040_10000258_pt1 | contig 92666 bp, 81 predicted proteins | sample CryGeyCG12114_NA_FD_185462 | JGI IMG/M metagenome (GOLD analysis project Ga0210040, IMG submission 185462) | Groundwater microbial communities from aquifer - Crystal Geyser CG19_WC_8/21/14_NA (SPAdes) (version 2) | ecosystem: Environmental > Aquatic > Deep subsurface > Groundwater | place: USA... | reverse complement strand
CCCGGCACGCAGCTCATATCCGGCGGATGCGCCGGGATGCTGCTACTGGCGCCGTACCGACAAACAAACCCTGGATTACCGGTAAAGACCTGGGTGGTTTGCCAGCCTTGGTACAGCCCGTTTACAATGGCGAAGAAGCAACGACCCAGGCGAATGTAAATATAGCGGGTATGATGTCGGGAGGAGTAACCATTAGTGCAGCAGCGGCTTCCGAAGCTTTTGACGAGCCTTTAACTACCGAAGAAGTTACCGCTATTGTTACGCCATTCTTAGCTTAATTTCCCATTAGTTGTAAAACAAGGAGGCCGGCTATACCGGCTTTTTTGTTTTAAACACCAACTAAGCCAATCATTTTAAAAATGCCTTGCCTCATATAGTTTGAGCAAATGCGGACGTTATATTATTAAGCAAATAAAGTTGGTTTATTTTACTTGATTCTTTCGGAGAATTATTGTAAATTATAAGCCCTTTTAAGTTGATCATCACTTTAAACCTATATAAGCCATGTTAGAATATGTAAAAACCATTCTTGTTAAGGTAAGTTTTGATGTCCGGTTGTTTGAAAAAGAACTCCGCAAGGCTTTTAAAGTGTTAGTGAAGCAGGATTTAATTTTATTGCGCACCTGGTGCTACGAAAAATTTTCGGCAAGCATTTACCGCCGCATTATCGACCGGGTATTTGCCAAAGCCGGTATTGTGGGTTGATTACTGCTTTCCGGTAAAATTAATATTGCGCAGCAAACCAGTATAACCCGTTCTTTTCACCGCCGACTGGCGAAAGAATTCCCGGAAAACGTCTTCAGTAATTTCTTGCCAGGCCTCTTTAGATAAATTTTGTAATGCCGGATTTAAGGTAAAAGCCGGTTCCTGATGCGGCTTGGCAAAGCGGTTCCAGGGGCAAACGTCCTGGCAAATATCACAACCAAAAATCCAGTTGCCAAATTTACCGCTTACGTCGCCGGGTATTTTATCTTTTAACTCAATGGTAAAGTACGAAATACATTTGCTGCCATCTACTACGTAAGGCTCGGTAATGGCACCCGTCGGGCAGGCATCCATACATTTGGTGCAGGTACCGCAATAATCTTTAATAGGCCCATCGTATTCCAGTTCCAGGTCAATTATCAGTTCGGCAATAAAATAAAAGCTGCCTACCTGGGGCGTAATCAGGTTGCTGTTTTTACCTATCCAGCCCAGGCCGCTTTTTTTAGCCCAAGCTTTGTCCAATACCGGCGCCGAATCTACAAAGGCTCTCCCTCCTACTTCTCCAATTTCCTCCTGGATATATTGCAGCAGGCTTTTGAGTTTATCTTTAATGACAAAGTGGTAATCCTGCCCATACGCGTATTTAGAAAGCTGAAAAGTATCTTCGGGCAGTTTTTCGGGCGGATAATAATTGAGCAGTAAAGACACTACTGATTTAGCGCCATCTACGAGCAAACGCGGATCGAGGCGCTTGTCGAAGTGGTTTTCCATGTAATGCATTTGCCCGTTCATCTGGCGGTTAAGCCAATTTTCCAGGCGCGGTGCTTCTTCTTCCAGGAACTCCGCTTTGGAAATACCACAATACATAAACCCCAGCTCTTGCGCTTTGGCTTTTATCAGGGCGGTATATTTTTGCTGGTGGTTCAAGGTATTCTTTCTAAACTATTGAGGAAACAAAATTAAACTAAAATAAATCCCTTCCATTATTCTTATTCAGCCTATAAACTTTCGGATCGCTGCCGTTGTTAATCATCAAAATCATTAATAAAACTTTTATATAGGATGCTTTCAGAAAGTGATGTAATTTAGAAGCATTAAAATCTCTTTATAAAATATCGCTTTTTCTTTTACAAAGCCCTTTTGGCTTTTGTAGGGTTCGGTTTATTTAATAGATAAACCCGAAAGGAAATAATATTTTCTAATTTTTATAAAGAGTAAAAATGAATCAAAAAATAAAGATTGCGGTTATTGGCGGCACTGGTAAGTCCGGGCAATATCTGGTTAAGGAGCTATTACAACAGGGATTCCGCTGCAAAATTCTGGTTAGAAATCCCGCAAAGGTACAGATTAAAAGTTCACTCATTGAAGTCGTTCCGGGCGATGTAAAAGATCATGAGATAGTCCGGTCTTTAGTACAAGAGTGTGATGCAGTTATAAGCACTTTAGGATTAGGGCAACCGGCAAGCGAATATACCATATTCAGCCAGGCAACTACCAATATTATTCAGGCGATGCAGCAATATAAAATTCAGCGTTATATTCTGATAACCGGATTAAATGTTGATACGCCCTACGATCAAAAAAGCGTAGCAACAAAATCCGCCACCGATTGGATGTATACTAACTTTCCTAAAACTACTGCTGATAAACAATTAGAATATAGCATCTTAGTTGAAAGTAATATAAACTGGACTTTAATTAGGCTTCCCCTAATTATTCAAACAGATGAAAGAAACAAAATCAATGTTGATTTAGCGGATTGCCCCGGTGACAAGATAAGTGCAACCGATTTAGCTTGTTTTCTGATTAAGCAGTTATCGGATAATACCTACATCCAACAATCTCCTTTTATTGCCAACGTTTAAATGAGTACCAGTGAAGCCTGCATGCTTCACTGGTTTTTATATTATTTATTTGTAAAAAATGTGCCACAAACTTTCATTTGTGGCACTCTTATAAACTGGCAGCGTTTAAAAGTATTTTTAAAGAAGTAATAAGTATTAAGTAATAAGATTTTGATTACACAATAGACAATCAGGTATAGCTAAATAATCTTCCCTGATAGTTAAACTTAAAACTTATTACTTACCACTTATAACCTACTCAGGCAGACGTATCGAACAAGGTGCCTATTTTCTGCGTCGGAATTTTACCTAAATGTACATAAGCCAACTCGGTAGCTTCGCGGCCACGGGCCGTACGTTTAATATAGCCTTCCTGAATCAGGAACGGTTCGTACACTTCTTCTATGGTTTCGGCTTCTTCGCCGCAAGCGGTAGCAATAGTAGACAAACCAACCGGACCACCTTTGAATTTATCGATAATGGTATTCAATATCCGGTTATCCATTTCGTCTAAACCATTCTGATCAACATCCAGGGCATTGAGAGCAAACTGAGCAATACCAACTGTAATGGTACCATCGCCTTTTACCTGGGCAAAGTCGCGGGTCCGGCGCAGCAAGTTATTGGCAATACGAGGCGTTCCCCGGCTCCGGCGGGCAATTTCAAAAGCCGCATCTTCGTGAATGGGCGATCCCAATATTTCGGCCGAGCGCTTCACAATGCTGGTTAGCAAAGCCGAATCGTAGTATTCCAGCCGCGAATTAATACCAAAACGCGCCCGCAAAGGCGATGTTAACAAACCCGAACGCGTGGTAGCGCCAATTAAGGTAAACGGATTTAGGGATATTTGTACGGTACGGGCATTCGGACCGGAATCGAGCATAATATCGATTTTATAATCTTCCATGGCCGAATACAAATATTCCTCCACAATCGGGTTTAACCGGTGAATTTCGTCGATAAACAACACATCGTTCTGCTCCAGGTTAGTTAATAATCCGGCCAAATCGCTGGGTTTATCCAATACCGGTCCGGAAGTCATTTTTATATTCGAATCCAGTTCCGAGGCAATAATGTGCGAGAGCGTGGTTTTGCCCAAGCCCGGCGGGCCGTGCAGCAATACATGGTCCAGGGCTTCGCCCCGGCGGCGGGCGGCCTGTACAAATATTTTTAAGTTCTCTACGATTTTATCCTGACCGGTAAAGTCCCGGAAACTCAAAGGCCGGAGCGCCTTGTCTATTTCCTTTTCGGCCGGCGACATATTATCATCAGAACCAGTTAGATATTCTTCGCGCATAAATTATAAGGCAATTAATATTTCTTTTCTTTAGTATAAAGATAACACTTCCGCAGCAGAAAACAGTCTTTTACCCCAATAATATTACTTAAAACTAAACATTTTTGAATTCGGCACCATAAATAACTAATAAAATTAGCAAATTAGCTTTATACTGTCCGGCAACAAGCCATTTCTAAATTACACGTTTTTCTATTTAAACGCCTGAATACCGGTAATATCGGCACCGGTAATGAGCAGGTGAATATCGTGGGTGCCTTCGTAAGTAATCACCGATTCCAGGTTCATCATGTGGCGCATAATCGGGTATTCGCCGGTAATGCCCATTCCGCCATGAATCTGGCGGGCTTCCCGGGCTACGTTAAGTGCCATGTCTACGCTGTTGCGCTTGGCCATGGATATTTGCTGAGTAGTGGCTTTGCCTGCGTTTTTTAAAGTGCCCAGCCGCCACACCATTAATTGGGCTTTAGTAATTTCGGTCAGCATTTCGGCTAACTTTTTTTGCACCAACTGAAAAGAAGCAATGGGCTTATCGAACTGAATGCGTTGCAAAGCATAGTTCCTGGCGGATTCGAAACAATCAATAGCCGCACCAATAGCTCCCCAGGCAATACCGTAACGCGCCGAATCTAAACAGCCCAGTGGCCCCTTCAACCCATCTATATTCGGGAGTAAGTTTTCTTTGGGCACTTTTACATCTTCAAAAACCAGTTCGCCGGTGCTGCTGGCGCGTAAACTCCATTTATTATGAATTTCGGGCGTAGAAAAGCCGGCCATGCTGCGTTCCACAATTAAGCCCTTAATTCGGCCTTCTTCGTTTTTGGCCCAGACAATGGCAATATCGCACGCCGGCGAATTAGAGATCCACAGCTTAGAACCATTGAGCAAATAATAGTCGCCTTTATCTTTGATATTGGTAAGCATACCGCCGGGATTGGAGCCGAAATCTGGTTCGGTTAACCCAAAGCAACCCAGCATTTCGCCGGTAGCCAGTTTAGGCAAATATTTGCGCCGCTGCTCTTCGGAGCCGTACTGGTAAATGGGGTACATCACCAAAGAGCCCTGCACCGAAGCTGTAGAACGCATACCGGAATCGCCGCGCTCAATTTCCTGCATGATAAGGCCGTAGGCAATATAATCTAAGCCGCCGCCCCCGTATGTTTCCGGGATAGTTGGCCCAAAGGCGCCTACATCGCCAAACTTTTTTACAATTTCTGGCGGAAAGTACGCGTCCTGCGCCCATTTCTCGATGTAAGGCGAAATTTCGCGCTTCACGAAATCGCGCATGGTTTGCCGGATTAACTTGTGTTCATCAGTCAGCAAATCATCTACTTGAAAATAATCGACAGTACCGGAATGATCTAAAGCCATAGAATAGCAGATTTTGAATCGCTGATTTAAGCAGATTAGTTGGATTACGCGGATTTTTAGTTAATTAACTATTTAAATACGGCTCCAAGTTATCTTTATTTGTTCTAGTTCATAAATTTAAACACTTAATTAGCAATTCTATTTTTTAGTCTGCAGAAAAAAATTTAATTAAAACAAAAAGAGCTCCCGCAGAAGCTCTTTAAAGTTTGCATATTATCCAGGTAATTCAACCATGTACCTTAAACTTTACCTAAGATTTTAACACATGTAACAAAGTACCTGCGTACTCAAATAATCAGCTGAAATCCAGCAAGAATATCCGAGCAAAAAATCCGCGTAATCTGCTTAATGCGTGCAAATCAGCGATTCAGAAGCGCAAGTTTAAAGATAACAGGAAATTGCGGGTAGCCTGCGGATAATAGTAGTTATAATCGTAGCGGGTAGGGTCACCGGCGTATTGTTCGCTAAAAGTATAGCCGTTGGCTTCGTATTTTTTATTTAATAAGTTATTCACCAGTAAAGCTACTTCTGCTTCCCGCATAAAGCCCGGATGCAGGGTATAACGCAAACGTAAATCCATTAAGCCGTAACCGTTTATTTTCCGGTTTTCGCTGGAGGTATTATCTAAATATTGCTTGCTAACGGTTTTGTAAAGCAAAGCGGCCCGCAACCCGGTAAGTGGCTGCCATTCCAGTTGATGTGCCGATATAATAGCGGGTGAAAAGGAAATATCGCTTTCGGCGTAATTGTTTTCTACTACACTTTCTACGTTGTAATCAACATCGTACACGTAAATGGTTTCGTTGTAATTCCGGATTTTATTGCGGCTTACAGTCAGGTTGCTGCTTAATTCCAGGAAATCGTGCAGGTTAAATGACCCGGCTAATTCTATACCGGTGCGATAACTAGCTTTTATATTGGTACGCAAAGCCGATCCCACATCATTTAACTGCCCCGTAAGTACCAGTTGGTTGTTGTAGTCCATGTAATAATAGTTCGCATTTAAGCGGTAGCGCGTTCCTTTGCCTGATATAGCGCCAGGGCCGCCTTGCAAACGATAGCCCGCTTCCAGGTTATACAATCTTTCGGGTAGCGGACTTCCGGCGCCTTGCCGGTCTACAAAATCGGTTCGCACAGGTTCGCGGTTACTAACAGCATAAGACGCATATATATTCTGTTGCGGCGACAGCGCGTAGGTAATACCGGCTTTGGGGTTGAAAAAGTTAAACTGCGCCTGCTGCGTTATATCGCGTTGGTCATCGTCGATGCCTCCGATTTCGTAATTAATGGTGCGGTATTGTAAATCGCCGTAAACACTTAATTTGTCGGTAACCAGGTAAGTAGCTTTGCCAAAAATATTAAAATCTCTTTTTAAGGCATTGCCATCGTAGTAATGCTGGCGGATATTGCTGTTGGAAGCAAAACGCGCCCAGATTACTTCGCCGTAGTGGTCGCCATCGTAGCGGTTCCAGGCGCCGCCCAAAGTAGCCGTTAAGCGACTGTCGCGGGCATTATAGTTTAAAGCGTAAGTAGCGCCGTAAAAATAATTATCGAGCCATTTCCGCCGGACCAAATCGCTGGTACTAATAACCGAATCGCCGATTACTACCGCCGGAATACGGTAATCCGCTAAATCATCGTCTCCGCGGTATTCTTCGTAATAACCGCGGCCCCGGGTTAAGTGAAAAGCCCCGCCAAAATCAAACTGCTTGCCCAGCATTTTAGCGTAATGCAACTGGTAATGATCTTGCTGGTAGTTATCGGTCTGGTTTCCGTAGGTGTAGTAATTATACGTGCGGTCGGTTTGGAGTTTATCCTGGGGCACGCCGTACCACGACTGATAGGTTTGCTCCTGCCCCGAGAAAGTAACAAACTTGAGCATACCGGTTTTACCCAGGTAACCAGCCGATAAATAATACGATTTGAGATTAGAAAAAGCCCGGTCAACGTAGCCATCCGAAGATATTTTGGAAAGGCGGCCATCAAAGCTAAATTTATTTTTGATTAAGCCCGTGCCAAAAGCTACCGTATGTTTCCAGGTATCAAAAGAGCCGTAAGTGTTATTCAACTCCGCGTAAGCTTCCTGGTTGAAACCGGTAGTACGGATATTTAAGCTGGCGCCAAAAGCTGCCGCCCCGTTGGTAGACGTTCCGACGCCCCGTTGCACCTGCACATCCTGGATAGAAGAACCCAGATCCGGCATGTTTACGAAAAAAGCCCCGTGCGATTCGGCATCGTTTACCGGAATACCGTTTACGGTTACGTTAATGCGGGTAATATCGGAGCCCCGGATGCGAATACCGGTATACCCCACGCCAGCGCCGGCATCGGAATTGACCACTACCGATGGCGTTTGGTCTAGTAAATAGGGAATATCCTGGCCGAAATTTCGTTCCTGAATTTCTTCTTTACTAACGTTGGTAAAGGTGGTTCCGGTTCGTTCGTTGGCGCGGGTAGCACTTACTATTACTTCATCGGCCTGGAAAGTGGTTTTATTTAAAGCAATATGGAGCTGCAAAGGCTGATTCTGCACCGTTATACTTTGGCGAAAAGGTTCGTAGCCTACATACGTAACCACCAGATCATACGTACCCGGCCCCGGATTATTAAAAATAAAATTTCCATTCCGATCGGTAGTTGTTCCCAGAGCAGCATTTGTAATGCGGACAGTAGCACCAATCAAGGCATCCTGGGTAGTAGCATCGGTTACGTTGCCCGATATAGTAGCTTGGGCAAAAACAATAAATGGCAAAAAGGCAAGAAGCCAGGCAAGTATCTCTTTTTTCATAAAACAATATGTGAAAAATTAAAACTTAGCCCAGGAGTGGCTCATCGGATAATGACCGCAAGAAAAAAAGAAAAACCGTTATCCCTTCGCCGGCATTACCCGGATCAGGTTCAATGGGTATGATCTCAGCCCGTATTATTAAGGCACCCCTAAACTGCATCAAAGATAAATGGCTTATTTTGAAATAAAAACTATACGAACCTTTTTTAGCCAAGAGAAGCAAAAAAATATTAAAAAAGATAAAACTGGACCCTAAAAAACAAAAACAAAACCCTTGATTATTCGTTAAGCATTTTAGCTGAAATTGCCAAATCATCTGTTCATCTGGTTTATTTTCGACCTTTATACTTTATATATAATACTTTTATTTCTGGGAATGGGAGTCGTATGATTAGCTTGTTTTACACCTTTGCTGTTTTAATGATTGTGGCTTACTTCATGGTAAGGCCCAAAAGAAGATATAAAAATCCGCCATCAGAAGGAAACGATGACGATGGGGGTGAACCAATTGATTATGATTTACCGGATTTGGATTTGCCGCCGGGTATTTCTTTGCCTATCAACGACTTTGAACCAGATTATAACAAAAAACCTTCCCGTATTTTTGTAGACGAGGACGGCATGTTGGTTTATTCCAAATAAATCAGGTTCTAATAAAATATAGAAAAGTCCGGGCGGGTAAAGCAACTACCAGCCCGGACTTTTTATTTGCGTAAGTTTTAATTTGCGAAATACGCACCAGGTTCTGCAGCTTGGTAAAGCCCATGATCCTTACTTTAATTATATTTTAACCGGTATTTAGGGTATCAACTTTTCAAAACAAACAAAATTACCTTTCCGAAAAGTTACATGTCCCCGTTCTGCGTAGTTTAACTTACGGTAAAGGCTGCCGGCAATGGGGTTCTCTACCATGGTATCTAACCGGATGCTTGCATAATTATTTTCGCGGGCAAACTGCTCTGCAAAAAACATCAGTTTTTTAGCAATGCCTTTCTTTTGATAATCCGGACACACACACAAGCGGTGCACTACTAATGGTTTATGACAATGCCAGTTGATGTCCTGATATTCCGGCGGTTCTTCGGTATTTAACACCACTATTCCGGCTAAATGCCCACCTATAAAAAAGCCAAATAAAGTTTCGGTTTGTATATCCTCGGCCAAGGTTGCAGCATCCGGGTAAATATCATCCCACTGAAAGATTTGGTGCTTTTCCATTTCCGCAACCGCCAACTTTATTAAAGCCATTACTTCCGGTAACTGGTTAGTAGCGATCTGCGTTATCGATTCTTCCGTTACTGATCTAGGTTCCATATTAAAATACCCGGATGGTATAACTGCAGGTAAATTTTTCGTTTTGGGGCAGATTCAAAACACCTTCTTTTTGAGTTAAATCTCCGCTATCGCTTACGTGACTAGCAATGCCGTGCCAGGGTTCCAGGCAAATAAAAGGTGCGCCTCTTTCTTTCGTCCAGATGCCGAAATAAGGGTAATTTTTAAATTCGAAAGCTAGTCCGTGCGCCTGCTTATCGGTTTTCAAAGTTATCTTTTCGGAAGTGAGGGCTTTTAGTACAATGGCGTCTTTTTCGAAAAGTTCGTAGCGGAGCGGCAGTATTTTTTGATTATCTAAAACAGCTTCGGTTTGTCCGTTTTGCAAGCCATCCTGCAATAGAAAGCGGTTTAAGGTTTCCGGTTTATCAAACTCCAGGTAATAATCTGTAAAGGCTTCGTTGGGTAAAAGCGGACAGTTAAAAGCCGGATGCGCACCAATAGAGAAAAGCATATTTTCGTTGCCGGTATTCTGAATGGTATAGGTTATTTCCAAGGCATTACCGGCTAAGCGGTAGTTTGTTTCTAACCGGAAAGCAAACGGGTAAACGGCCCGTGTTTCTTCCGAACTGGTCAGGGCAAAGGTTAAAGTATTTTCGGTTTGCTGTTCTAATTTAAAATCCTGGTCGCGGGCAATACCGTGCTGCGGCAATTTATAAGTATTACCGTTCCACTGATAAGCTCCGTTGGGCAATTTACCCACAATCGGGAAAAGCACGGGGGCGTGGCGGGCCCAAACAGCGGGATCTGCTTGCCAGATATATTCCAGGTTCTGAGTGATATCTCGGAAACTGCTGAGTTCGGCACCGTGCTCTTTTACTTCTACTATATACGTTTCGTTCTTAAGTTGATGGGTCATGGACTTTTTATTTTGCTCTTAATAGCTTATCTACGCAAGAAACGGCATTTTGCAACCGTTTTTCGGCCGTGCCCGAAATCTCGACAAAGTTAAACCGGTATTGCTGTAATTCCTTTTTGTACCAATCGTAAAAAAATTGCCGCAGGTGCGGATGCTCCCGTTGCGGATCGGGTTCCCAGGGCAGATCTACGTTCATGAGCAAATACAAACTAAAATCCTGCTTTTCCAAAGCTTCTAAAATCCACGCGGGGCAAGTGCCAAAAGCGTGCAGCATCCAGATTTTTATTACCAACAAATCGGTATCGGCGAATAAAAGCTTATTTGCCCGCGGCCAATTAGCCAGCTGATAACTGGTTAATTGGCCGCGGGCAATATTTTCTACGTCCTGGGCGGTATAACGGCCGGGTAATTCTGATATATACGTACGGGCATATTCCGGCACCCACATCGTATTATAATGCGCCGCCAGTTGCTGAGCAAGTGTAGATTTTCCCGTTGATTCGGGTCCGGTGATGGCTACTTTTAAAATGGCGTTTTGCAAGAGGATATTTATTTGGGGATTTCGCAAAAGAACAAGTAGTTTGCTGAAAGCCATTATTTTGGCATGAATAATCGGCCAAAGCCAGTAATAAGGCTGTCCAGCGCAACTTTATTAATATAAAGGCTGCCCGGAATGCCATAGTTCAACCCTTTAAAACTGCAACCGGAAAATACTACTGCCCTTCAGCGGCGAAAGTACGGAAATTGTGCCTTTATATAAGACATCATTTGCTTCGAAATACTTAAGCTAATATCCGAGCCATTTCTTTTTTTGAATCCTTTTTTATTTGCCTGGTTTGGCATTACCTGAATAATAGTTTGAATCTGATTGATGGAAACCTGCTCCACTGATGCTCATCTACCGACAAAATAAACTCGAAAAAAATTATATTAAATATTTTATATATTTTATTTAATTTTTATCTTTATATCGTAAAGTGTTTATATGCTATTAGATAAGCTAAATATTGATGCAGGTATTTATTTACACCTAATTATTGCTACACAACTTTCAATCTTAAAAAGTAACTTATGCTTAATCTGTACTGGACTTTTTATTTTCTTCTGGCCATATTAATTGCGCTTGCTTTTTACAAAGTTCTGAAATTCGCCTGCCACCAAGTTCAGCATGAGTTTAATACTCTGAAGCAAATAATTGAGAAAAGTCCGTTGCGGTAAATCTGGTTTTATCTGCAGCAATCATTTTTGCCGGGAATATTACCTCCAATACTCCCGGAATGCAAACGGCAGCATAATAGGATTACAGACGTAACAATTAATTTTAAAACTGCTACGGCAGTTGATCATTTGTTATTTTTTTCCTTCCATCATTTTTGAAGACACTTAGGATGCAACCACTTACTCTCTTTTGGGGTCTGTTAGATATACGCCGAGTTCCCAAAAACCTTTATGAAAAAGCTCCTTTATTTATTATTTTTCTGGCTGATTGTATCCTGCGAAAAAGAAGAAGTTAAGCCCCAAATTACAGTTGATTCGATTATTTTGATTGAGGTACAGGAAATAATGGCGGGTAGCGAAAAAAAACTAATCCTTAACTGCCAGACCGAAAAGACTTACCCCTGCGCTAATTATTATATTCGGGCAATTCAGGAAGTATCAGACAATAAGTTTTCGGTTATGTTTACCAATATCGGCACTGATGGAGTATGTGCTACTGCTCTGGGGCCCGCCCGCACAAAAATATATTTAGGCTCACTTGATTACGGTACCTATCCGCTCTCATTACATGTAAATGGTTTGCGGAATACCGGCACTTTAACCATTACCGATTCGCAAATCCTGCTGGATATTCCACAACAGAACGGCATTAAAATTATAAATCCGGTATATATCAGGTAAATATATTTAAGTACTCACTTAAGAGTGATAATGAAATCTTAAGTGTGATAATGAAATAATATTCAACTAACTCACCAGGAAATTTACCTATTTATACCCTCCTAAACTTAGGGGATCATTTTCCCTACCATTATGCATAAAAAAAGCTACTGTAGCAGTAGCTTCTTCCATTACTTAATTAATTACCTCTAATTAATCCCGGTTCACAAATTTAGAAAAGCGGCTTTCCTTGCCGTCTTTGGTTTCTTCCTGGTAAATCATGGCCAGTTTGCGGTCATCGAAGGTTTTAAAAAACTCTTCCCAGGATATTTCCTCTAAGTTATCTTCGGCATAGCCCGGGAAATTAATGCGGAGCAAACCGCCTTCTTCGTTGCCGGTGCCTTTTACGCGGGCGGGTTTACCATCGTGCTCTTCGGCCCATTTCTGGATAGTTTTATGATCGGTTGTGGTTTGAGATTTTCCTGCCATAGTTTTCAGTTTTGTAAGTTCCAATTGTATTCTTAAAGACGCTACTGCTTCTAAAAAGTTACCTTATTAAAACTGAAATTGCTTCCCTCTCTTTTTAGCTTAAAAAGCAAAACTAATTTACAAATTAGTTAACGGGCAAATACAACCTTGGTAAAACATTAATTATTTGCTTAGCAAAAAACAACTTATATATGATAAGTAAGTGGACAAAATTAGCTTAAGTTAAATAAGCTTATAAAAAGCTGAAAATCAAAAATCCATTCACACATTCACTAATTCTGTCATTGTACTTATATCCTGATAAAATAATAAGTATATCCTACGGTTCAGTTTTTGGTTTTGTCCGGAAATCTCGTAGGTTAAACCTAAATAGCTATATATCCGCTTCTATGTAGTAATGCAGATTTTCTTTGGTAATAATATCTAAAGGAAGATATTTGATGGGATTAACCGTTTTCTTAAAAACCAGCTGATCGGCCAAACCATAAATGCCCCAATACCCTTGCCCTTTAGGATTTTGGTTGATTAAAAAATCAATGGTGTCCTTATTAAGAAAATAAAGGTTCTTCTCCATCAGGTCATAACCAATAAGCCGGATGTGCTTCATATTACGGAGTTCTAAATATTGGGCAATGGTATGGGCCTTGGAATTGGTAACAAATATTCCTTTGATGTTAGTATGTAGGGCAAAAAAATGATCTAGCTGATCTATAAAAAAGCCGTCACCGGAGTTTTGTAAATTTACCTGTTGTATCTGGTAATCGTTTTTAGAGGCCTGCTGCGCAAAATAATTAATAAATCCTTGTTCTTTATTAACCAAATGAGACGAGTTGACCAGGTCTACATCAATATGGGCGACCAGAAAGTTAGCCGGAGCCGGATTGCCGTAATGCAACAGTTTAGCCGCTAAAAAGCCACTTTGGTAAGAGTCCTGGCCTATATAAAGCAAGGGTTCATAATCAGGAATATGGGTGTTAAATAAGGCAAAAGGAATACCCGCTTCTTTCCATTGTTTAAAATAAGCAATACTCTCCCGGTAAAAAATGGGAGCTACCAATATAGCATCCGGCGCCATCTCGCTTATTTCTAAAGCCTTACTTCCAAAAGAACCACTATTAACGGGGTCGAAAATAAATTGCTTCACCCGGACGCCGTACTGCATTAATTCGCTTTCAGCTTTTTCTATGCCGGTTTTAGGAGCCTGCCAATAACTATCTTTGGCCGGATCGGGTATAAGTGCCGCTATATTAAACAAACGGTTGGTTACCAGGGTACGGGCAATCAGGTTGGGTTGGTAATTCAACTCTTTCGCGATTTCCAGAACTTTCAGCCGGACTTCCTCGGCTACTCTACCCCGGTTGTGAAGTACCCGGTCTACGGTGCCGGTTGATACTTCTGCTTTTTTGGCAATATCCTTTATGCGTACTATACCTTTTTCCACCAATATTTAACTAAGCTCCGAAGCGTTATTTTTCTTTAAGATGTTTACGAATATAAAATGCAGTTGGCTGTAGTGAAAATTATAATGCCGGTTTATCTTGCTTCGATAGCATAAACCTACCTAAAAACAAAGGTAAAAAATGCCGCTCTTAACTGCTACTCAGCCAATGCCCTTGAATAATTTTATAGAAATGATTACAGAATAATCTTACAAGTTTTTAAGCACATTTAAAAGATGTGCGGTTTATTTACTAAATAAAGGTTTGTAAGAAGTTTAAGCAAATAGTTTTATACTAATTTTAAGGGGTAAGGCTGAGGCAATACATTATTTAAAATGAATATGCATTTTATAATCGTATAAAAATTCGTTTTTGGTATAACCAATAGCATATATACCATTCGAGCAACAAAGTTATGATGGCTGCCAGTACCGCCTGCACCGGAGCCGCCACCTGCAACCACGCCGAAACACCATTCGTAAAAACGGCCACTACTTCGTTTAGCCACTGATGACCTACAGTTTCAAAAAACAGGTAAATAAAAATTGGATTCATGCCTATCATAATAAAATATAATATCCAGTTGCCCGCTTTTCTCACATCGATGAGCCAATAACATAAAGCAATCAGCAGCAGCACCCAACCACCCGATGTTAGTACAAAGGAAGCCGTGCAAATGCGTTTGATTATCGGACTAATTTCCCAGCTAGCTAACGCATAGCCGGTTATCAAACCCATAAGCCCGGCAATAATCAGTATTCTTAGTTTTTTAGCAGACAAAGCCGAAGAAGCTAAAAGGCGCCCAACTAAGGCGCCCCACATAGTATGTGCGGTAGTGGGAATAAAGTTGATGGCTACCCAATTATCGCTGTTTAATTTGCCCATTAACATCAAATCTGCCCAAGAACCAAAATTATGACCAGGCACGAAGGGCTGGTTAAAACCCGGAATATTGGTAAACCGGTACAGAAGTTCGGTAATAAAAATCAGCAACAAAGAAACAGCTATTTGGGTTTTAACGCTTTTGTAGAGTACAAAATAAGTAAACAGCAAGGTAAAAGCTAACTGGGAAAGTACGTTCCATAGTTCCCAAACAAGTTTGCCGGCATAAACACAATGCAAAGCCACCCCGCATATCAATAATTTAAGGCTGCGGATAAACACATGTTGCTGAATATTCCGGGGTGTATCTCCTTTGGCTAACCGGCTCTGGGTCGAAAAAAATAAAGAGACGCCCGCAATCGTCATAAAACCCGGCTGAATCAAGTCCCAGAAATGTAGCCCTCGCCAGGGAACATGAAAAAATTGCTTTACTGCCTCTGCCGCCACTCCGGCCGACCCGGTTAGTTGGCTTAAATGTTCATATAATAAGGTGCTTTCTGCTGCCAGTAAGATCATGATCAAACCCCGCACAAAATCCAAAGACAAAAGACGATGATTAGTTGGCATATATAAGATTGCAGGGGTATCTTTTTAAGTTAATTTAGAAAGTAATACCGGATTAAAATATAAGGCCTTATATATTTAATTGCGATAACTAAGATATTTCTTAAGTCCTACTATACTATCTGATAGTATAAAAGCAGCATGCTTTTGCAGCAAGCCCCATCTAAAATTCAGACCAAGAAATAAATGCCGGGTACATGTAATAGAAAGAATTCTTGCAACTGCGTCAAAACAACTATTCTGGACAAATATTTAGCTTATAATTCTTAAATAATGCTGCCGGGTACAGTAGAGCTAATATTTTATTCGCCCGGTATATATATTAATTAAGTTCAAAGATATATTATAAACCCACAAAATCAATATAGACATAACATATATTGTGTTCGAACACGTCATGTAATAATTCATGCGTTTACGAACACATTTTTTTTATTTTTTCTTGCTATTATAATTTTAAGTCTTTATGTTTAACACATAGAAGTTAAAAAAAGCAAATTAAATCAAGTAAGAGGTATATTTTAAAGGACGTAAGATTAAGCAGCCAGCTAATTTTGTTAAGAGCACTTTAAAATTAATTGGTTTTACAAGAAGGATAGGTTGGCAAAAGGCCCAACCTAAGAAAGAATAGTTGATTCAAGCATTTCGACACTAGAAATTTCAAAAAGATAATAAGTTTTTAAGCGAACTATTCATAGCGTCTATCCGGCAGGGTAAATATTTGATTAGAACAGCAGCCAGATAAATTTTTCTGAAGAGCCTTTTAAACTAAAACAAACCAGTAATTATGAAAAAGACTGAGCTTTTATCTTGCTTTTTATTGGCTGCTCTCAGGCGCTGCCAAGTTTCTGAGCAGTTATGCTTAAACGATTAAAAACTACGCCCATACCGCTATTTTGCAGCAGCGTTTAGCGAGTATTTTTAATATACATAAATCCTTTTTGCTCATCTTAAAAGCCTTACACCTGCCATACCCACAAGAATTTAACAGCTACTCATTAAACGCAACTTATATGGAAAAAATATTACAAAGATGTTGCCTGGCTTTCGCTTTGTTTATACTGGTATTGCAAGCCCATGCCCAGGAACGCACTGTAACCGGCAGTGTAACTTCTAAAGAAGACCAGCAAGGTTTACCCGGCGTTAGTGTATTAGTAAAAGGGACAACACGGGGAACTACTACTAATATAAACGGTACTTATAGCCTTGCGGTACCCGCCGGCAGTACTACCTTGGTTTTCTCTTTTATAGGCTACACTACGCAGGAAATACCTATCAATAACCAAACCGTTTTAAATATTGCCCTGGTCCAGGACAATGCGGCTCTTGATGAAGTGGTGGTAGTTGGTTATGGCACCCAGCGCAAAAGAGATTTAACCGGAGCCATATCCTCCGTTAAAGCCGCAGATCTGGTCGTAAATAACGGATCGGCTTCTATCGGGCACATGTTAAAAGGCAAAGCAGCGGGTTTAATGATTCGGGAAAACAGCGCGCAACCCGGCGGCGGCTTGGATATTCTGATTCGCGGGGCCGGCTCTGTTAATGCCAGTAATGCGCCTTTAATCGTGGTTGATGGATTTCCTATTTCGGACCTGCAGCAACCGGATAATGGCGGACGCTACCAAGCGGGTACCCAAAGCATTTTAAACTCTTTTAACCCCAACGACATCGAATCGATTGAAGTTTTAAAAGATGCCAGCGCTACTTCTATTTACGGTTCACGGGCGGCCAACGGGGTTATCTTAATTACTACCAAAAGAGGAAAAGAAGGCAAAGCTGCCGTACAATATTCTTCGTCTTTTTCTTACCAGAACTACAACAATCCTTTTAAGGTACTGCCTTTAAACGAATGGATGCAGGTACGCAACGAGGCGGCCTGGGAGCAGTGGAACTTTGATAACAATGTTTATCCGTACGGCACCCGTACCCTGGCCGAAGCCCAGGCCAATCCGGTGAACGGTGATTTCAGAAAGTTATATACTCAAAATGCCATAGACAACGTGGGCATAGGTACCGATTGGATAGGTCTGGTAACTCGCGATGGCACCATTCAGCAACATAATTTATCGGTTTCCGGCGGCAGCAAAGCCACGCGCTTTCTTTTATCCGGTAATTATTACGATCATAATGGCGTAATTAAAAATTCCGGCCTCCAAAGATATACCATGCGGGCCAACGTTGACCAGGATATCAATAAATACATAAAACTGGGAATTAGCTTAACTGCCAGCCGCATTAACAACGATAACAGCCAGTTAGGAGGTAACCAATACGAAAATTCCGGTATTATCCGGGCTGCCCTGCAAATGGGACCGCATATAAAACCCATAGACGAAAACGGCAATTACCCGGTAAATCCGCTGTTGGCCTTACAGCCAAATCCCGCTTCTTTATTAACCATTACCGACCAGGGCCGGGTAGAGCGAATGCTCATGAACTCTTTCCTGGATATTATGCCGGTACAAGACCTGACCATAAGGCTAAAAGCCGGTATGGACCGCGGGCTTACCAAAAGATGGAATTATTTACCCAAAACAACCATTCACGGCGCTTTAGAATACGGCAAGGCCTCCATAGCCGAAACCGATAAAGACGATTACTTACTGGAAGCTACTGCCAACTACTCCAAAACGCTGGCCAGCAGCCATACCTTTAATGTATTAGCAGGAGTTTCGGAGCAAAAGTTCATAACCGATTACAACAGCATGGGGAGCGCTAATTTTATCTCCGATGCTTTTTTATGGAATAACCTGGGTGCCGGTAGCAGTACCCGCACCGTAGGATCTTCGCGGCAGGAAAATATGATCGCCTCTTATTTCGGACGGTTAAATTATAACTTTAAAGACCGCTATCTGTTCACCTTTACCGTGCGTACCGATGGTGCCAGCGTTTTTGCCCGGAACAACAAATGGGGCACCTTCCCTTCAGCTTCTATTGGCTGGAATATAGCCGAAGAGCCTTTCTTTAAAACCATCTCAACGGCGGTATCGCAATTAAAATTACGGGCCAGTCACGGTAAAACCGGTAACGCCTCCATTGGCAGTAATGCTTTTGCGGCTTATTATGCTTATCCGGCCTGGCTTACCGGTAACGATGCCATCGACATTGGTGTGTCTTTATCCCGGCTGGAAAACCCGGACCTAAAATGGGAAACTACTACCGAAACCAACTTGGGCTTAGACTATAGTTTCTTTAACGGCCGCATAGACGGCTCCTTAGAAGTGTACAATAAAGTTATTTCGGATTTATTAGCCTGGAAATCGATTAACTCCTACCAGCCGATTAACACGGTAATGGCCAATATCGGCGAAACGCAAAGTAAAGGTTTTGAACTAACCGTTAATACCCGGAATTTACAAAGCGGCAGTTTTGAATGGCGAACCACTTTTGCTTTCTCTAAATTTAAAGATACTTGGCGCAAAAGAGCCGACGACTGGAAGCCGGCTGTTTACGAAAGCGAAAATGATCCTATCCGGGCTGTTTATTCCCGCCTATCAGATGGCATTATGCAAATTGGAGAAGAAGTACCTTCTCAGCCTGAATTAAAACCCGGCATGATTAAAATAAAAGATATTGATGGCTACCAGCGGGATGCCAGCGGGAACCCCATGGTAGATGAAAACGGCCGCTTTATCAGAACCGGAGCCGCCGACGGCATTATAGACGACGCCGACACCCGCTTAATTGGCACCACCGATCCCAGCCTGATTGCCGGTATCACCAATATCATCCAATATAAAGGCTTTTCCCTGAATTTCGATTTTAACGGTTTGTTTGGGCGTAAAATGTCCGATCCCAATTATACCACCTACGGCGTAAGTGCGGCGGGTATTTACACCTATGGCTATAATGCCCTGAGCACTGTAAAAGACCGCTGGACCCCGGAAAACCCTTCTACTACCCAGCCCAGCTCTTTCTACGGCTGGTCGCCCTACGGCGGCGGCGATTTCTTTCTGCAGAAAGCCTGGTTTGTCCGGTTACAGAACGTGTCGCTGGGATATAATTTACCTAAGAAATGGCTAGGCAACGTGTTCCAGGATGCCCGCCTGAATGTTAATGCTCAGAATTTATTTGTGATTACGCCTTACACCGGAGTGGACCCCGAAACAGATGCTTATACAGCGGCTTACCCCAATGTTAAAACTTATACCATGGGTATCAACTTCACCTTTTAATAAACCTGATTAAAAGTAAAAAATGAAAATGCGCAGAATATTACTAAATATAGCTTTACTGCTGGCCTTGGGCAGTTGCACCGAAGATTTAAACTCCATTGATTACTCGGAAATTAATCCAAGTATTTTTCCGCAATCAGAAGCTGATGTGCAAGCCATGGTAAATGCCTGTTACTATCCGCTCCGCGGGTCCTGGGGTAATGGCATTCATTCTACTTCGGAGCGGGGCATTATGTTTTTAGCCGATGCCACTACCGAAATTCTGTATGGTAAATACGGCGACCAGAACTTAGCATCGCTGCATAATTTTAAGCCCACCGATGCCGGCTTTACGCATTACTATGATGATTTTTATAACCGGGTTAGTTTAATGACTTTAACCATTAGCCAAATAAATGAAGCCAATGTAAGTGACGAAATAAAGAAAAGAGCCATTGCCGAAATTCGTTGTGCCCGGGGCTTACTTTGCTACGAATTATTTGACCTGTACGGCCCCATTGTAGTAGCCCCGCTGGAAGTACTGCAAAACCCTTTGGAAGAAGCACCGCTTGCCCGGTTAAAGCACGAAGAAATGGTTGCTTTTATTGAAGCCGACCTGGTAGCTGCCGCCGAAGACCTGCCCCTGCCAACAGAAGCGGAGTATGGCCGGTTTAATAAAGCCTTAGCCAAAATGATTCAGATACGACTTAACCTGCACGAGAAAAACTGGGAAAAAGTTAAAACCCTCAGCGATGAGATAATTGCCTACAACGCTTATTCCCTCGATCCTGATTATGTAAGCATGTGGGATCTGGAAGGAGCCAAAAACAGCAACGAGGTGATCTGGGCCATTCCCTGCGATTACGACGGCACCAGCGAAAATCAATGGCAGTTAATGGTATTGCCTTCTAACTACCCCGGCAAAGGCGGCTGGGGTACCATTCAGAGCACCTGGTGGTTTTACGACACATTTGAAAGCGCAGATAAACGCAAAACCATGTTAATTGCCGAATACACCGGCACCGACGGTAATACTTATAACCGGAGCAATCCCGGCACTGTCATGGATTATGGCCCTATTCCCTTAAAAATGAATCCGGATGTTAATAGAACTACCAGTATATCTACCGTTGATATCGTAATGTACCGCTACGCCGATGTACTTTTATCGAAAGCCGAAGCCATCGCCAATGGTGCCGGCGCCCCTAATGCCGAAGCCATGGAACTGGTAAATGTAATCCGGAGAAGGGCTGGACTGCCGGATAAAAACCTTTCGGATTACAGTTCCTTAACTGCTTTTAAAGACCTGATCCTGACCGAAAGGAGCCATGAGTTCTGGTGCGAAAACGGCCAGTACCGCGCTGATTTAATCCGGCACGGCAAATTTGTATCGCGGGCTCAGGAAGTAACCGGCACTACGTACTCTGCTGAGTATAAAGAGCTGTTTCCGTTTTCCCTGACTAGAATCAGTGAAGGCAAAGGCAAGTTTATCCAAAACCCGGGTTATAACTAAAAAAGAGGCCCGGAGTGATCCATAATCATTTCACTCCGGGCTTACTTTTTTGCTGCCAGGGCAACCAGTTCTTATAAATTTAACAATCATCTGGTTTTAAAGCGTTGCGGATAGCAACGGAAAGTACCAAAAAGCAATCAGAAAAACTTTCGGATAAATAGCGGCTAACGGCCTGGCATAAGCAGCATAAAAAAGAATTGGGGGAAAAGAATAACATGAAAAGCAAAGTAAAAACCATCATATCACTAGCTTTCTGGAGTATCTGGCTGGGCTGCCTTATGAGCTGTACCAAAGATTCGGACAGCGAACCCAATACTTCCATGGAAATAAAATATGAATTATCAAGCACGATATTTCCTAACCCCGAAAGAGGCTTTATGCACTTGTACCCGGTAAAATCCGAAGGAGCGGGCTTAAATCTCAGCTTGCTTCAGACTTTCCGCACCAACAACATTACGTTAATTCACCGGCTTTATTACCTGGAAAACTTTAAAGACCAACCCCTAAGTGCCGCCGAGTTAACACTGATGCAAACGGACCTGCAAATATTACGGGAAGCCGGTTTAAAATGCGTGCTGCGCTTTGCTTATACCGATGATATGAATGGTACCGATGCACCCTTAGCCATAGTGGAGCAACATCTGGATCAGCTGAAACCAATATTCGAAGCCAATAAAGACGTAATTGCGTTTGTTCAGGCCGGTTTTATAGGCGCCTGGGGCGAGTGGCACAGTTCCAGTAACAACCTCAGCACTACCGAAAACCAGAAAAAGGTATTATTTAAATTGTTAAGTGTGCTGTCTACCGAAATTATGGTACAGGTAAGAACCCCGGCCATGAAACAGAATATTTTTAATACCACACAACCCTTAACGGCCGATGTGGCTTATTCTGCCGAAAACCAGGCCCGCGTTGGTCACCACAACGATTGCTTTATGTCGGGAGGCACCAATTACGGCACTTATTCCAATGTAGAAGCCGAAAAAAACTATATCAGTTCCGAAGCCCTGTATGTTCCTACCGGCGGCGAAACATGTCCGCCTCAGAGCGGTTACGATCCTACTTGTCCGGAAGGCAGAACCGAAATGCAATTATTAAAATGGACGTACCTGAACCTGGATTATTACCAGCCTACCGTAAATGCCTGGAAAAATTCGGGCTGCTTCGATGAGTTTAACCGTTATTTGGGTTACCGGCTGGCGCTGGTAAGCGCTGAATTATCTAAAGAAGCGACTACCAGTGCCGAATACCAGGTAAAAATATCGCTTACCAATAAAGGATATGCTCCGCTCTATAATTATAAAAATACGCTGCTGGTTTTAAAGAACAAAGATTCGGGCACGGCTTATGAAGTTCCCCTAGCGGTTGATGTACGGGCCTGTAAGCCTAACGGCACTTTAACCATTGCGGAAAGCGTGAAATTTACCGGCATACCGGCCGGCAATTACAACCTGTATCTTAAAATAGCCGACCAATCGGAAACGCTAAAGAACCGCCCCGAATACGCCGTGCGGCTGGCCAATACCGATACTTGGGTAGAAGAGGAAGGATTAAATAACCTGAACCACGAACTACAAATAACAACGCCCTAAATCCGGATGGGCGGTGTTTAAAATCGAATTGATAAAAAGAAAAATAACAGCAAAATGAAAAAGTATATTTTAATTCTGGCTGGCATTAGTATAAGCTTGCTCACGTTGGTATCCTGCAAAAAAGAAAATAACAGCAATAATACCAAAGCTGTTTTCAGTTATGTTGCCGATGGTTTTGTGGTAAACTTTACCGATTTTTCCCAAAACGCCGCCGAATATACCTGGGATTTCGGCGACCAAAGTACGCCTTCCAACAAATCTAACCCCACGCATATTTATAGCAAAAAAGGCGATTACCTGGTATCCTTAATGGTTTCCAAAGACGGTCAGACCAGTACATTTCAGGATTCGGTATATGTGTTAGGGCCCAACGTTAAAATTGATGGTGATTTTACCGACTGGGAACACGTAGGTTATTCTTACGAAAACGCGGGAACCAGTGGCGGTACTATTCTGGCGGTTAAAACATTTGCTTCGGCCGGTTCTCTGAACTTTTATCTGGAAGGTACCGAAGAATTTAGCCTGGCCGTATTGGATTTATACCTGGACTCCGATAATAACCCTGAAACCGGCTTTAAAACCTGGATGTATCCGGCTGCTTCCGGCGCCGATTTTCTGTTAGAGGGTAACTACGATCAGGCAACACCAGCCGCTTCCGCCGGCAGCATGTTTAAACATACCGGGGCCGATAACGGCTGGGGCTGGACTGAAGTGGGCACTTTTGGTGATGTTATCAACTTCTCCGCCATGAAAACAGTGGAAGGAAGAAATGCCGTGGAATTTTCTATAAGAAGAGAAGCTTTAGGTTCCCTGAAAAACCAGGTAAACTTTGCTTTGGTTGAGATGAACTCCGGCTGGAGCGAAGTAGGTGCTTTACCAGTAAGCAAAGAACCCACTTCGGCCTTTGCCAAAATAGATCTATAAAACCGGCTACCAGGTGCCATCTCTCCTCCTATTCCCATCTGCTTAAAGTTTTGAAAGAAAGAATGAATAAATACGTAGTTGCCGGCTTACTTTTATTTTGTTTAATAACAAGTTACGCAGGCAAGGCGCAGGTCAAAACAATTTCTTACACCATCAGCCCGGAAGATTTTGCCAACCCCGAAAGAGGTTTTTATGTGCCTCTAGGTAATAAGCCAGGCACTTTGTCGGCGGCTGAATTAGTTAAATACCGTAACCTGCCCGCAGATCAGAAACTCCATGCCACTGCCAATTATACGGCTCGTGCTTCTTTGGTTTACCGGGGTTACTTGCTATCCGATTTTAAAACCAGCCCTTTGAGCAGTGATTTTCTGGCCAAACTTACGCACGACTTCCAGGCGGTTCGGCAGGCCGGCCTGAAAATAATTTTACGGTTTGCTTATACCAACGATGCCAAGTCCGGCAACTGCTCCGATGCGAATAAAATTTGTCCGCCTTACGGCGATGCCTCTAAACCAATTATATTACAGCATATTGCCCAGCTAAAACCTATCCTGACGCAAAACGCCGATGTAATTGCCGTATTGCAGGAAGGATTTATCGGTATCTGGGGAGAAAATTACTACACCGATTATTTTGGAGTACCCGCGGAAAACCCAGGAGGTATTTTATCGGATAATAACTGGCGCGACCGCAACGAGGTATTACAAGCTTTACTTACAGCTTTGCCTGCCGACCGGATAGTACAAGTTAGAACTCCCCAAATAAAGCGAAAATATGTTTATGGCCCGCAGGCAGTAATTTCGGGCGCGACCATTACAGAACCGGAAGCTTTTAACAACACCGATAAGGCCCGGATCGGGCTGCATAACGATTGTTTTCTGGCCAGCTCCGACGATTACGGCACCTTTGAATTTTTCGGATATAAGGCTCCTGCACCCGAATCGGCCAACGAAATTTTACGCCGCTATTTTGAAACTGAAAGCCGCTTTGTACCTGTGGGCGGCGAAACCTGCGACGATGCCTTTAGTCCGGACAACGATTGTGCCCCGGCCGGCCACGCCGAGCAGGAAATGGCCGCTATGCATTACAGTTATTTAAATTCGTCTTATAACAACCAGGTAAACAACGATTGGGTAACCGGCGGCTGCTTCGACAATATTAAACGGAACTTGGGTTACCGCCTGGTTTTAAAATCAGCGGATTTGCCGTTAAAAGTTAAAAAAGGGAAAAACCTGGCGGTTTCCCTGGAGTTAGAAAATGTAGGCTATGCAGCACCGTTCAACCCAAGGCCGGTACAGCTTATTTTAAGAAACAAAAAATCGGGCGAGGTGCATACCCTAGCTTTCAATACCGAAATCCGGCAATGGTATCCGGGCCAGATAAAATTAAACAGCTCCTTTAGTATACCGGTTAACTTAAGCAAAGGCGAATACGAGTTACTGCTTAATTTACCCGATAAGTACCAAAGTATTGCCGGCCGGCCGGAATACAGTATCCGGTTGGCCAACCAAGATACCTGGGAACCCGAAACCGGTTACAATCAGCTTCACCATACTATAAAAATAAACTAAGATAACACCGGTTAGGCATTGTGCCCGATTTATTCTTTACCAAGTGAGTAAGGCTTAAAACAGATCATTCAAGAACCATGTTTTTAATTTTTCTTTAATTAAATTGTATTATAGAAACTTTAGTTTTTAACAAAAACAACCTTTTAAATTACTTTATCAGCTTAAACATAACCAACAAAAAAAGATTACATGGCCGTTAAACCAACTTTACTTGTCCTGGCTGCCGGTATGGCTACCCGGTACGGGAGCCTGAAACAAATTGATTCTTTTGGGCCAAACGGCGAAACCATTATCGATTACTCTCTTTACGATGCCATAAGAGCCGGTTTCGGTAAAGTTATTTTTGTTATTCGCCAATCCATCGCCGAAGAATTTAAAGCCGTGATGCAACATAAATTTACCGGGCAGATCGAAATAGATTTTGTTTCCCAGGAACTGGACAACCTACCAGCCGGTTTTAGCGTGCCCCCCAACCGGGTTAAGCCCTGGGGTACCGCGCACGCAGTATGGGTAGCCACCAGCAAAATAAAAGAGCCGTTTGCTATTATTAACGGAGATGATTTTTATGGCCGGGAATCATTTAAAATAATTGCCGACTTTCTGCAAAAAACAACTAGTGATGGGTGTTTGGTGGGTTATCGCCTGGCTAATACCATATCGGAGAACGGCGCGGTATCGCGGGGAATATGCGAAACCGATGCGGTCGGCTATTTAACCTGCATTACCGAACAAACACATATCGAGCAAACCGAAACCGGTATTATGGCCTTACAGACCGGTAAGAACGCTATTCTGCTGCCGCCAGACCAGATTGTTTCGATGAATCTGATGGGTTTCCCGGCTTCAATTTTATCTTATTTTGAAAATTACCTGCAACAATTCTTAGCAGCCGCAACCGACAACCCTAAAGCCGAGTTCTTCCTGCCCGGCGTAATAGATAAACTGGTGCAGGCCAACACCATTCGGGTAAAAGTATTACCTACCCCGGAAAAATGGTTTGGCATTACGTACCCGGCGGATAAACCAATAGCCAAGGCTGCTCTCCGCCAGTTAACAGCTGCCGGCATTTACCCGGCCCACTTAGAAAGCACTCCCTTAGCAGAAATTAAATAGGACGATCATGACCGAAGAAGTACAAAATGCATTATCCAGTATTATTTCCCAGTTTGCCATTTTGGGCCGGGCCGGCCTTATTACCCCGCATGGCTCCGGGCATATTCATGATACCTATCACGTAAAGAATGCCTTTCCGGCGGAGCCCGATTATTTATTACAGCGCATTAACCACCATGTATTTAAAAATATACCGGCTCTGATGGAAAACATCCAGCTGGTAACTGAGCATTTACGCGCCCGGCTCCGGGATATTCCGGGGGCGCAGCCCGACCGGGAAGTGCTTACGCTGGTGCCAACCGTAGCGCAGCAATGGTTTTACCGCGACGAAGCCGGAAATTACTGGCGGATGTATTATTTTTTAGAAGATACCAACAGTTACGACCTGGTACAGTTACCCCGGCAAGCTTACGAAGGCGGCAAAGCTTTCGGAAAATTCCAGGCCTTGCTGGCCGATTTGCCGGTAAACTTATTGCACGATACCATTCCGGATTTTCATAATGTAGTAAACCGGCTCCGGCTTTTCCGGGAAGCCATACAAGCCAACCCCAAAGACCGGGTAAAGGAAGTAGCCGCCGAAATTGCCTTTGTAGAAGAGCGGGCCGAAACCATGAGTACCATCTATAAAATGGGCCAACAAGGCAAACTTCCCCTCCGCATTACCCACAATGATACCAAGTTTAACAACGTACTTCTGGATAAATGGGATAAAGCCCTTTGCGTAATTGACCTGGACACCGTAATGCCGGGTTATGTGGCCTACGATTTCGGCGATGCCATTCGCACCACCGTTAATACCGCGCCGGAAGATGAACCGGACCTGAAAAAAATAAAAATCGATCTGGATTTGTTTACCGCTTTTGCGCAAGGCTTCCTGGCCGAAACCAGCACCGCTCTTACGCCGCACGAAATAAATTCTTTGGCCCCCGGAGTATTACTGTTGCCTTTTATTATGGGTCTGCGCTTCCTAACGGATTATATTGGCGGTGATACTTATTATAAAATCTATTTTGCGACGCACAATCTGCAAAGAGCCAGAGCCCAGTTTCAGTTGGTAAGAGTACTGGAAGTACATTATGACCACCTGACGAAAATTATTAAAGAAGTAGCCCAGGCTGCCTACCCGGTAGAAGCAGGCGCTAAAATATAAACCGCTTATGAAGCAACTTGTTGTTCCGTTTTCCCCTTATCTTTTCCGGGATAGTTCTCCGCAGGAGGCATCGGACTGCTTAGACCAGTTACCTAAAAACCAAATAGATACGGTGCCCTGGCCAAAATATAACTATAAACCGGAAGTTAGATTTACCCTGGCGCACAGCACCAATTGCCTGTTTATTAAATTTTACGTGCAGGAGCAATCGGTGCGCACTGTATTCCGGAAAACCAACGACCCGGTTTACAAAGATAGTTGCGTCGAATTTTTTATTGCTTTTAATGATGAGCCGGCTTACTACAACCTGGAAGCAAATAGTTTGGGAACCTGCTTACTAGGGTTTGGTACCGGTAAAACCAACCGGAAATTAGCCCCGGTAACCTGTGTTGAAAAGATTAAACATGCGGCTTCACTTGCTATTCAGCGGACAGCTGATGGGAAACCCATAGTAAAATGGGAGTTAACGCTGCTGATTCCGGCAGAAGTTTTCTGTTTTCATCAGCTTACATCGTATTACGGGCAAAATTGCCGGGTAAACTTCTATAAATGCGGCGACGACTTACCAACTCCGCATTTTCTGGCCTGGAATAAAATAGAAACCACCGAACCTGATTTTCATGTGCCCGCCTATTTTGGGACCATGCAATTTAGTTAAAGGCAGTCTAGGAAAAGCTATTGTTTGCAGGGCAAGTACCCGGCAGGCTTACCGCTTACCAGGTTGGGTTATATATAATTATGCCATTGCATAATACAAAATAAAATTATCTTTAACCAGCGTTGCCAGCGTGTTACCCGGCAAGCTTAGGGGCAAACAAAGCTGGAAAATATAAATCGGGAAAATAAAACAGTCATGAGCAATAACCGCCGAGAATTTTTAAAATTAACCGGGCTAGCCGGCATTGGCTTGGCCGGAGCCGGAATATTAAACAGCTGTGCCGGCAGTACTGCCGGAGTTAGTTCTAACCCGGATCAAACTAAGAAACTGGCCACCAGTTCGCACCGCCAACACTTTAATATGAGTGGCTATGCGGCCCCCAAAATAGATAAAGTCCGGATTGGTTTTATTGGCCTGGGCATGCGCGGCCCGGCTGCTGTTATCCGGATGAATTATATAGATGGGGTTGAAATAAAAGCTTTGTGTGACCTGCGGCCGGAAAAAGTAGCTGCCGTCCAGAAATCTTTGGTTAATTCCGGGCATCAGCCGGCTACTTACAGCGGCAAAGCCGATGCCTGGAAAGCTTTATGCGAGCGCGAAGATATTGATTTGGTGTACATTGCCACGCCCTGGCACCTGCATACGCCTATGGCTTTGTACGCCCTGGAGCACGGCAAACATGTGGCAGTAGAAGTGCCGGCGGCCCGCACCCTGGAAGAATGCTGGCAATTAGTGGAAACATCGGAACGCACCCAGAAACATTGCATGATGCTGGAAAATTGTTGCTACGACTTTTTTGAAATGCTGACCCTGAATATGGCACGCCAGGGTTTCTTCGGTGAGCTGGTGCACGGAGAAGGCGCCTATATTCATAACCTGGTAGATCTTAATTTTTCGAAAGAAGGCTACCAGGATATGTGGCGGTTAAAAGAAAACAGCCGGCACGGCAACTTGTATCCAACGCATGGTTTAGGCCCCATCTGCCAGATTATGAATATAAACCGGGGCGACCAGATGGATTACCTGGTTTCAGTTTCCAGCAATGATTTTACCATGGGCCCTAAAGCCCGGGAACTGGCTGCCAAAGACAGCTTCTACAACCAGTTTACCCAGGTAAATTACCGGGGCAACATGAACACCACCACCATCCGGACCAAAAAAGGCCGGACCATCATGATTCAGCACGATGTATCTTCTATGCGCCCTTATTCCCGCATTCACCTGGTAAGTGGCACCAAAGGCACAGCGCGTAAATGGCCCGGCCCGGCCCGGATTGCTACCAGTCACGAAGACTGGGTATCGGAAAAAGAATTTGCGGCCCTGGGAAAAAAATACACCCCGGAACTCACTTTAAAATTAGGCGAAATGGCCAAAAAAGTAGGCGGGCATGGTGGCATGGATTTTTTAATGGACTGGCGCCTGATCGACTGTCTGCGCAACGGCCTACCTTTAGACCAGGACGTGTATGATGCCGCTTTGTGGAGTTCCATTGCCCCCTTAAGCGAATGGTCGGTGGCTAACCGTTCTAACTCCATCGATGTGCCGGACTTTACCATGGGCGCCTGGGAGAAAAACCGCCCCGTAGATATCTCGTTACGCGGCGGCGGTACTACCAAAGTAAAAGTATAAAGTAAGGCAAGGAACAGGAAAACCGAACCAGAAAAGCATAATTTTGAGTTAGATACTAATTGCTGATTTTAGGAATGACGCTGACTATACCATCTCTCCTATACCTTCATCCATGTTAAAATCACTTTTCGTTGCCTTCTAAATTACTAATACTACTTGAAATAGATTTTGCGGTTTTCCGGTAGCGGCGTGGCAGTGCCACGCCGCTACAAAGCCTGATTATTTACCTTTCGGAGAAAAAGCAGGGATTTTCTAAAAGCGCACCTATCAAGTAATAGTAGTATAATTTACAGCATATTATATGCAAGTAAGTTTATGCTATTTGGTATAAATATTTGGCAAAAGAAAAGTTAAACTATCCCCTTGCAGAGATTATAGAGGTATAAATCGTTGTAAAAAAACTTTCAGCAACAAACATCCCCTTAATCCTTCAAAATGTGAATTCTCATTTTTTTAAATCCTAAACAGGTTCGATGTCTGATTTCAGATTTTTTCTACAATTAGATAATTCAATTTTATGAAATAACTTTGCTTACTGCCCGTTCTATTTCCTTACAAATAGTATCAAAGTCCGGCCGCTGCGCAATATTTTCATTCAGACAGGCTTCTTTCAAATGATTAAAGGCCATTACAATTTCCTGGTTACTATTTTGCGTATCCAGGTGATCTAATAAATCTTCCAGTAAATACCCAAAAGCTCTTACCTCTAATCGTTGCAGCAGAGTTGCCCGGTCCGTATCGGTTTTATCGTAAATTACGGCGGCGCCAAAATCGCCTAAAAGCGGGTTGGCCGCTTCGTTTATCAAAATATTATGCGGATAAAAATCGCCGTGCATAACACCGCGGGCGTGTAGGTGAGCGCCTACCGAAGCCATACCGGAAGCAATTGATAAAAGTTGGTTCTGGCTAAAAGTAGTGTCGGCTGGGTAATGATCGCGGGTGCAGGTTTCTAAACTGGGCGTAATGCCTAAAATCTTATAAACCGGCGGAATCAGCTCCAAAATCAAACCTTGTTTTTGGTCGGGGTGATCGCTTAATTTTCCCAGCACCGGTACCAGGTTGGGGTGCGACCCGGCTGCTATACAAGCCATCATTTCGTCGGCGGGCAAGCCGTCGCTGGTAACTTCGCCTTTAAATATTTTTACTGCCACTGGTTTAGCCGCCTGGGCCGCTTCTTTTGTTCGCCAGTTTCCTTGGTAAATAACTCCCGAAGCACCTTGCCCCAACGGCTCCGCTATTTCCAGATCTGGCCAGGCAATTTCCGGCAGGTCAGAACTGATGGACGGTGGAATGCTAAACGGATTGCCGGCAATGGCCAGCCATGCTAAACGGGGTAAGGAAAACAGCCAGTCGGGGAACTCAGCTAGTTCGTTGGCCGCAATGCGCAGCAATTCCAGGCGGTAGCAGGCGGCTAACTCAGGCGGTAAAGCTTTTAGTTTATTACCGGCCAACATTAATTTCTGCATGTTCCGGCACTTACCAATAGATGCGGGCAGCTCCGTAAGTTGGTTGTTGGTAAGAATAAGCCAGCGTAATTTTGCGGGAAAAGCGTTTTCCGGAACAACGGAAATTTTGCCGGTTTTAAAACCGATCATTTCCAAATTAGGGCAAGCCCCTAACACTGCCGGAAATTGCGTAAAATCGTTATTCGAAAAAAAAGCGATTTTCAGGTTCTTTAAACGGGCAAAATCAGCAGGCAATTCGGTTAAATGGTTATTAGATAAATCCAGGTACTCCAGCGTGGAAGCCAGTTCAAATATTTCGCGCGGAAACTCTGTTAAATCAGCCGCTATTTCCAGCTTTTTAGTTCCGGTGAGTTGCCCGGATTGCAGTTGTTCTAATGTTTGCATAGGTGCTTATAGTAAGCTAAAGTTGGTAAAGCGGCGCCCTTATTCTCTTTATTTTTAAGCTCAAAAAAATTAAAATCAGCTAAACCTAAAAATAACAACTTTGCTTTCCGCCATTATTTTCACAAAAATATGGAAGCCCACTGTATTATTATCAAACCAGCTATTTTTAATAGCCTGGCATAAGCCTTTTCTTACATATAGGTTTTACTTAAGAGCTGTTCGGTTATTACTGATAGCCGGATAAATTTTACAACTCCGTTTATCCATCCGAAAAATTTGTTCTAAAACCGGACAAAAACTTGTATCGAAACCGGGCGTTTCCAATAGCTTTTTATCTTTAATTTTTATTTAAAACATTTGTAAATCAGCAATATACAATTCTGGCATTCTTATTATTATAATTTACAGGAGCAACAGATAAAGCTTAGTTAAACTAAAACCAAATAAATATTCACCGGCACAGGCAACCGGTTTGGGTTCTTAAGTATCTATTCAGAAAAACACTGTTAATTAAATCTTATAAAATAAAACACTATGAAAAAGTTATCATTTACCCTGTCTTTTATGTTTCTGCTCACCCTAACGTTTTCAGTTTTCGCCCAAAACGATCAGAAACCTTATTTAACCAAAACGTTTCGCTTAAATAGCAACGGCAACCTGGTTACTACTACTTCGGGCGGCAGCATTAAAGTTACCGGCACCAGCGGCAGCGATGTAAAAGTAGTAATGTATGTACGGCCTAATAACTGGAAAAACCGGGATGAGGCGCCATCGGCGGAAGCTTTAGAAAAATACCGGTTCGAGGTGCGACAGGAAGGCAACACGGTTTATGCCATAGCCGAACGCAAAGACCAAAAATGGGATAACAAAACCGCTTTAAACGTATCCTTTGAAATTGAAGTACCGGAAAAAATCGCTACTAAATTATCTACCAGCGGTGGCAGCATTAGCTTAGCTCATGTAAGCGGCCACCAACAAGCCAATACCAGCGGCGGCAGTTTAAACTTCCAGGATTTGCAGGGCGAAGTAGATGGGTCTACTTCGGGGGGTAGCATCACTGTTTCCCGGTTCAGTGGCAACTTAGACGCAACTACCAGCGGCGGCTCCATCAAACTAAACGAAGCCACCGGCGCCTTAAAAGTAAGCACTTCGGGCGGCAGCATCAGCTTAAACAAAGTATCCGGTGATATTTCGGCCCATACCTCCGGCGGCAGTATTAACGCCGATGTTGAAAAATTAGGCAAATTCTTAACTTTAGGCACCAGCGGCGGCAGCGTGCGGGCTACTATTCCGGCCAACCAAGGCTTAGACCTGGATTTAGCCGGCAACCGGGTAAAAACCACGGTTACAAACTTTACCGGCACTGCCAAAGACGACCGCGTAAAAGGCAGCATGAACGGCGGCGGCATTCCGGTAAAAATGAGCACCTCCGGCGGCACCACGGAATTAAGTTACCGGATGTAAATTTTTGGTTAAAAGTTACAGGTTAAAAGTTAAAAAAAGTTTTCTACCAATAAAGTTCTCACAAAGCCTTAATCAGAAAAGGACTGGTTAAGGCTTTTTTAACACTATTAAGAGAAATATAGTTACATTCACATAAAAGAATACTAAGTAAAAGCACGCTCCCTATGATCCTTTTAAAAGACATTGATAAATACGTTTCTGCTGGTTTTTCCCGTACGTTTATTCTGCGCAACATTAACCTGCAAGTGCAGGAAGGCGAATTTATTTCGATAATGGGTCCCTCGGGTTCCGGCAAATCTACTTTGCTCAATATTATCGGTATGCTGGAAGAGCCTTCGTCGGGCGAATATTATTTCCTGGATAAGCCGGTGCATAAAATAAAAGAAAAAGAGCGCACGCTATTACACAAAAGCTTTATTGGCTTTGTTTTCCAGAGTTATCATTTGATTGATGAATTAACCGTTTACGAAAACATCGAAACGCCTTTACTGTACCAGGATGTAAAATCGTCGGAGCGCAAAGGCATGGTAGCCGATATCCTGGACCGGTTTAATATAGTTGGTAAAAAAGATTTGTTTCCGCACCAGCTTTCGGGGGGCCAGCAGCAATTGGTAGGGATTGCCCGCGCAGTAGTAGCTTCGCCTAAACTAATACTGGCCGATGAACCCACCGGTAATTTAAACTCCCGCCAAGGCGAAGAAATAATGGAGCTTTTTCAGCAATTAAACCAGGACGGCACCACCATTATTCAGGTAACACACTCCGAAAAAAATGCGACTTACGGCACGCGCACCGTTAATTTACTCGATGGCTCAATCGTGAAAGAATAAATCAATATCAGGCGGTGCGGCTGGATTTGCGCCATTCGTAAAAACCCTGCACCGCCAGAAATACCAGAATCAGGTAAACACTGGCCGTTACATAAGCGCCTTTGGTAAAGTATAACCATACGTACACCACGTCGGCCACAAACCAGATAATCCAGTTCTCAATTTTTTTGCGGGTAAGTAGTATCTGGGCCACAACACTAAACGCTGCCAACGTAGAATCAACGGCCGGATAAGCGGCATCGGTAAATTTGCGAAAATACCAAGCCAGCAAAATACTGCAACCTACGCCGACCAATATTACCCATACTATTTGTATACGGCTAAGCCAGGTAACCGGCAACTCCGTTTTGCCTTGGCCGCCGCGTTTCCACTCGTACCAGCCATACAGGTTAGAGATCAGAAAAAAGACCTGCAGCAGCATATCGGCGTATAATTTTATCTGGTAGAAAAAAATAAAATACGCGCTTACGCTTACCAGGGCCACCGGCCAGGTCCAGACGTTCTGGCGCGCGGCCAACCAAATACAAAGCAGGCAGGTAATCGCCCCTATCCATTCCGTTATCGACATAGATTTAAGTAATCATATATTCAGTCGAACAAGGGTGAATAAAAAAGCCACTGTTTAAGAGTGGCTTTTTTCTAATCATCGTCATCGTCTTTTATTGGATTCTTATTTTCTTCTTTTATTTTACCAATTGAAGATCTACCCAGCCCAAAACCACCTAATATACCAGTTAAAAAAGTTAACCATGGAATAAAGAAGTTTTCTTTAAATATCAATATCAGGACAATAATTACGAATCCAGCTATCAACAAGCCTATAACACTATATCTATAAGTTTTTTGATTAATAACAGAAGCATCAATCTTCTTTATTTCAATTTCTTTAATGGCATCAAGTCGCTTAGTGTGATAAGCGAATGCATTATTTTCGTTCTCTTTTAAAGTAGCGAGAACTTGATTAATTTGCTCCGGGTTAAGTTTATTAAAATCGAGAGCATTTTTACTGCCTTTCTGCATTGCCATTATTTCTAACTCTTGAAATAATGTTTGCACTTTGCTTTTAGGTACTTGTCGGGATAAATCTGATCTGTTTTCCCCTTCTGAGTCCGGATTATCAGTACTGCTCATTACTTACAAGGCGGTGTTTATTATTATAATAAATGACTTTAGTAGGTAAGTCTTTATCATCATCTTTGAATGAACTATTACATGCATGTGCCATCAGATGATTTATTCTTTCAACAATACCTCCTAATGTATCATTTAAATACAAGTTAGCCACTCTTTCTTTATAGACTGATGTAAATTGGTCTTTTAAATACTCAATTGCTTCAGGTGATAAATTAGATCTATCACTAGCTTCTTCTAACATTAGAAGCAATGTTTTGTAAACTTCTTCTAAAGCTTCAACCCTATGATTATGATAATAAATAGGGTTGCCATCAGCGACGCCATATTTGGGTGAATGCTTCATATTTAATTCTCTTTCTTTTTAATTGTACTGTATCGTACGTTACAATAATAATAATAATAACAACAACTACTACTACTACTATGTTACATATTCTTGAAATATTCTTAACATATATTTTAGTTATATGTAAAATAAATATGCAAAAATTAGGTATATATATTGGAACAAATGTATCTTAACTACTTTCTTAATCAGCAACCTAAATCTAAATAAAGAGTTAGTTCAACTCTTTATTTATAAAAACGCAGGCTCTCCACTTGCTTAGAAAAGAACGTTGTCCCAACTGATATATAGTTACCCAATTTCACCTTCTTGCTGATCTGTTTCTTTTTATAATTCAGGAGATATTTTTCTTTAGTTCTTTTTCTATTCTCCTTGATTATCAAAATAGAATTCCGGATAAAAGCTGCTTCATTCTAAAAATCAAAGTTTAACTTGCCAGTACAATTAAGCTGATTTGCCCGTGCTTTTACCCGAAATTACGCCCACCGACCTGAAAAACCGATTAGCTGCCGGCGAAGATATACAATTGATTGATGTGCGCGAGCCGATGGAATACGAAATTTGTGCTTTACCCCATTCAATTTTGCTGCCGCTAGGCGAAATAAATAAGCAAACCGCTGTTATTGCCACCGATAAACCGGTAGTGGTAATTTGCCACCATGGTTTCCGGAGCGCCCAGGCTATTCAGTTTTTACATCAGCGGCACGGCTTTAGCAATCTAATCAACCTCAAAGGCGGTATCCACGCCTGGGCCTTACAAGTAGACCCTACTATGCCCACTTATTAATCAATGTTTTACCTTCGGCTGAGATTTTACGCTTTTATTGTTTCTCTTTGGCGGTAGCTTTACAGAGATATTTTCAAACAGCCTTTAAAATTTATCATTCATAAAAATGATTTTAATTGCGGATAGCGGTTCTACCAAAACAGATTGGCGATACTTATTACCAAACGGCGAAATTAAGGTGGCCGCTACCAGCGGCATCAATCCCAATTACCAGGATACAAATCAGATCCGGCAGGCTTTAAAAGAAAATTTGCTTTTGCAATTACCGGGTATTCAACCCCAACAAATATACTTTTACGGCGCCGGTTGCGGCACAGAGGCCAAGTGCGGCCTGGTAGCAAATGCGTTACATGCTATTTACCCCGAAGTCCAAATAGCGGTAATGAGCGACGTAGTAGCCGCCGCCCGGGGTACCTGCGGGCACGAGTTGGGTATTGCCTGTATACTGGGCACCGGTTCTAATTCCTGCCTGTTTGATGGGCAGCAGATTACATTGCAGATGCCTTGTCTGGGATTTACCCTGGGCAACGAAGGCAGCGGCAGCTACCTGGGTAAAAATTTAATCCGGCTGTACCTGAACAATGAATTACCTGCCGATCTGCAGCAAGCTTTCCGGGAAAAATATCCGGAAACGCCGGCCGAAATATTGCAACGGGTATACAATGAAGCTTTCCCTAACCGCTATCTGGCTTCTTTTGCACCCTTTTTATTTGCTCAACAACATCATCCTTGGGTAAGTAACCTGGTAAAACAAAGCTTCGAAATTTTTTTCCGGTTTACCGTTTGCAAATACCCCGATTACAAAAAAATACCGGCCCATTTTGTCGGATCGGTTGCTTTCTACTTTTCTGCTCTTTTAAAAGAAACGGCCGCTGCGATGCATATCCGGACAGGTCGCATCTTACAAAGCCCTATGGCAGGTTTAATCCGGTATCATCAGGAACAGTTAAATACTTAAGCCTTTTTAAAAATTTACGCATAAACGGTTGATAATACCAATATGTTTTCCGTTTTCGTTGAAGTCTTTTCGGGGTGATATAAAGGCCTCTACGGCTGATATGCGGCTTAAACGCATCTGATTACCTTTATTCCTTAATTTTTCTTAATTTTCTCTGCTTAAACCTGATAAAACGGCTATATTTTTTATAACTTAGCTTTATAACTAATACTTAGTAAAATAATGGCCCAATATAAGCTGCAAATTAACGGCCGGAGCTACACGGCCGATGTAGAACCCGATACCCCGCTTTTGTGGGTCTTGCGCGATCATCTGGGATTGGTGGGCACCAAATATGGCTGCGGCATTGCCCAGTGCGGCGCTTGTACCGTGCACATCAACGGCGAAGCTACCCGCTCTTGTGTTTACCCGGTTTCGGCGGTTGCCTCTTCTAAAGTGGTCACCATCGAAGGCCTTTCGGAAAAAGGCAATCATCCGGTGCAATTGGCCTGGGACGAAGTAGACGTAGCCCAATGCGGTTATTGCCAGGCCGGCCAGATCATGACGGCAGCTGCTTTTCTCAAAAAGAACCCGAAGCCCACTAGCGCCGAAATAGATGCCACCATGTCGAATAACCTTTGCCGGTGTGGTACTTACCATCGCATCCGGGAAGCTGTAAAATTAGCCGCCACTAAACTTTCGTAAGTATGTCTACTATGCAAAAAAATACCAGCCGACGCGATTTTCTAAAACTGGCGGCTCTGGGCAGCGGAGGTTTGTTTTTAGGGTTTAACTGGATTGGTTCGGCCGAAGCGGCTCCTGCCCTGCTAAATGGCGTGGCGGCGGCTGGCGGCACCATCGACTTTAACAGCTATTTATCTATTGCCACCGATGGCCTGATTACCATTTATTCGCCCAACCCGGAAATCGGACAAAATATAAAAACTTCTTTCCCGATGATTGTGGCGGAAGAATTAGATGCCGACTGGACGAAGATAAAAGTTGTACAGGCTGTACTGGATAATAAAAAATACGAACGCCAGGTAACCGGCGGCAGCGGTGCCGTACCGCATTCCTGGAAAAGGCTGCGCCAGGCCGGTGCAACTGCGCGCCACTTATTAAAAGAAGCCGCCGCCGCCAAATGGAAAGTACCGGCCAGCGAATTAACCACCGACAAAGCCGTGGTAACCCACGCGGCCAGTGGCCGGAAAGCCACCTACGGCGAATTAGCGGAGGCCGCCTCTAAATTACCGGTACCAACGGAGGTAAAACTAAAAGACCGGAAAGATTTTAAACTGATCGGGAAGGCCGTAAAGAACGTTGATAACAACGATATTTTAACCGGCAAGCCTTTATATGGGCTGGATTTTTACCGCGAAGGCATGTTGTTTGCCATGGTACAACGCCCCAAAGCTTTTGGCATGAAGCTGAAATCGGTGGATGCCGCGGCCGTTAAAACCATGCCGGGCATTGTGGACGTGGTAACGTTTAATAACAGCGTGGCTGTAGTAGGCAAATCTACCTGGCAGGTAAAAAAAGCCAAAGACGCTTTAAAAATTGAGTACGAGAAAGATAAAGATCTGGAAAGCTCTTCGGACCACGATAAAATTTTCCAGAATTTATTAAACAGCGACAAAGCAACCGTGCGGCGGAAAGACGGCGATGTGGAAGCAGCCTTTAAAAATGCAGCCAAGGTAGTTACAAGTGAATACCAATGTCCGTTTTTGCCTCACAATGCGCTGGAGCCCATGAACTTTTTTGCGCACGTGCGCGAAGATGGTGTAGAACTGGTAGGTCCTACCCAAACCCCGGACCGGGCGCGCGGCGAAGCGGCCAAATTACTGGGCATATCGCCGGATAAAATTACCGTGCAAATGACGCGTATGGGAGGAGCTTTCGGGCGCCGGCTTATGGCAGATTATGCCGTAGAAGCCGTGGAAGTTTCCCGGTTGGCAAAAGCCCCGGTAAAAGTAATCTGGACCCGCGAAGACGACATGACCGGCGGAAATTACCGGCCGTCCGTCCGTTACCGCTTCGAGGCCGCACTGGATGCTCAGGGCAATATGATTGGCTACAAATTGCGCGGCGCCGGCATTAACTCCGGTAACCCTACCCGCGAACATAATTTCCCGTCCGGAGCCGTAGATCATTTGCTCATCGATTCCATCGAACACGAGTCTCCGATTTCGACGGCTCCCTGGCGCGCACCTATTACCAATTTCCTGGCTTTCGCCGAGCAATCGTTCCTGGACGAAGTAGCTTTGGCAGCCGGTAAAGACCCGGTTCAGTTCCGGCTGGCCTTACTGGATAAAGCTAAAAAAGCTCCGGTAGGCGATATAAAATACGATATCGACCGCATGAAAGGGGTAATTGAACTGGCAGCCGATAAATCGGGCTGGGGCAAGAAAAAAGGTATTTACCAGGGATTCAGCGTTTACTTTTCGCATGCTTCTTATGTGGCGCAGGTTGGCGAAGTGGTAATGCAAAAAGGGAAACCCGTACTAAAGAAAATATTTGCCGCCGGCGATTGCGGTGTAGTGGTAAACTTAAGTGGTGCCCGCCAGCAAATGATGGGCGGCATCGTGGACGGATTAGGCCACGCCATGTTTGGTAATTTAACCTTTAAAAACGGCGTGCCGGAACAAAACAATTTCAACTCTTACCGTTTGATCCGCCTGAACGAAGTACCGGAAATTGAAGTACATTTTGTAGATAACGGTATCGATCCGACGGGTTTAGGGGAGCCCGCCCTGCCGCCTACGGCCGGAGCGGTTGCCAATGCCATATTTAAGGCTTCGGGCAAACGCTTAAAAAACCAGCCGTTTATAGAGCAAGAACCTTTTAAAGGCCTTTCTTAGAAATTATTTTAAGATAAAAAAGCCCTGACTAAGCTATATTAGTCAGGGCTTTTTTGTATCGGCCGGTATTTGCTTAACCGTATATTTCGTTTAATAAACCGGCCAGCCGGATGCCGCTTTCCAATAATAATTTTTGTACGGTATTAAAGTTTTCGTACGAATACCGGTAACTTAATTTATTATCGGCGGGCAGGTTATATCCTTGCGGCCGGTACGCCATCATGCCGTAAGCCCAGTCTCTAACGGTATGCGCCTGCCATTCTTTAACCTGGGCTTTGGTTGGTTCGCCGGCAAAAGAAGCTAATTCGGTATAACTTAAATCTTTCCCGTCGATCATATCGCTGTCCCAAACGCGGTGCAGGTTAGACGGCTGACCGAACCATTGCAATTTTACGGCATTACCGCCGGTATCGTCTTTGCCGCCTACGTGTAACGGCTGATGTAAATCGCCTACCAGGTGCACCAAATACTTCAGGTTTTCCTCTTCTTTTTCCGGCGACAGGTTGTGTGCCTTTAATGCCGCAACAATTTCTTCAATTTTCATGAGTAAATCGCCTTGGGGGTTTTTCTGGGTTTCTTCGTACTTCATGCCGTCCGGTATGGTTACCCAGTGCCAGTCGTGGGTATGGTTATAAGCCGCATCCGATTTTATATCATCCATCCAGTTCGAAACTTCGGCCAGGGAATTGTTACGCAAAATCTGCATTACTTTTTTCTGGGCCTTTTTACTTAAATGTTGCTGGGCCACCAATCCTACTACCCGGTGTCCGGTCTGCCCCCAAGCCATGGCCTGACTAATAAAAAGCGGCACTATCAACAACACACTTATAATCTTTTTCATCTTGTTGTATTATCCTTTCTTATACTAACGAAACCAAGTGGTTTATTTTATGCCGGTAAAGATAAAAGTAAATTTTTCAGGAATAAAAGTAAGTTTATGCCTGCTTACCCAAAAGTATAAAACCAATACAGCTTAAATCTTATTTTACTTTGATGTTGGAAAGAAAAACTACTGGTTTCAAATGTTCTGCTTATATTTATATTATTTATCCTAAATCACCCAAGATCATGCGTCATCTTCTTTGCTTTTTATTTTGCGGCTTATTTGTTTTTTATGGTCAGTTGGCCTTAGGCCAAACCAAAACAATGGCAGAACCTCAAACCCTAACGCTTAATCACATTGCCGTACACGTAAATAATCTGGGAAAAAGTACCGCTTTTTACGAGCAGGTTTTGCAGCTTAAAAAAATTCCGGAGCCTTTTCACGATGGCTTACACACCTGGTTTAGTATTGGCGCGGCCGGACAACTGCACCTGATTCAGGGAGCGGAGCAAACCACCAACCACAACAAAAACGCACATTTATGTTTCAGCGTACCGTCCATCGAAAATTTTATCGCTAACCTGGATCAGCACAAAATAGAATATACGAACTGGCCGGGCACCGCCAAAGCTCCCACGGTACGGGTAGATGGGGTAAAACAAATTTATTTTCAGGACCCCGACGGAAACTGGATAGAAATAAACAACGCCAGCCGTTAAAACCAGACTTGCAAATACATTTACCGACATCAGAGCCAGCTTAGGTGCAAGGGCCGGCTTCAATTTAGCAAGCCAATATTTACCAGTTTAATTCTTAAACCTAAATTTAGATCTTAAGTAAGCGGACAAAATTAGTTTAAGTTAAATAAGCTTTTAAAATCTGACAATCAATTATTTATTTGCACATTCACTCATTCATTAATTCTGTCATTGTACTTATTGTCCGTTAGCTTAATTTTCGTTCCTAGAAGTAGCTTTATCATGAAATCAATTTTAATTACCATTTATCTTTTTACCTTAGTTATAACCGCTTCCTTTGGGCAAATTCTGAAACCAGTGCAATGGAATTTCTCCTCTAAGAAATTAGATGACAAAACTTATGAGATTCACCTCACGGCCAGTATCGGCCCAGGCTGGCATATATATTCTCAGTTTACTCCCAAGGGCGGCCCCGTTCCTACTACGGTTACTTTTAATAAGAATGCTGCTATTTTATCTTTAGGCAAACCCCAGGAAGCAGGAAAGCTGCAGCAAAAAATGGAGAAAGCCTTTGATATGGAAGTAAAATACTTTGCGGATAAAGTTGACTTTGTGCAAGTGGTAAAAATTAAAACGCAAACTCCTCAAAATTTTTCGGGTACAATTGAATATATGGTGTGTAACGAAAAACAATGCCTGCCGCCTGCGGAAGAAGATTTTACTTTAACGTTGAGGTAAGCCGCCCTATTTGTGCTTATATATTTTTTAGCACTCATTTTTTTAGCATAGTTTTTAATACTTTAGGAATTTTATCTTTTAACTATACGGGTTACCAACTGTTGTTCAGCAGAGCGGGCTGTAACCAGGTAAGTACCGGCCGACAGCGTACTTAAGTCCAGCGCGATTTCTGTTAATTTGCTACCCAGATTAGCTTGGTTTACCAGGAGTAACTTACCGGTTAAATCCCGGACTTCTATGGTATAAGTAGCCGGTGCGTAACTGTCAATTAGCAGTTTCACCTTATTGCTGGTTGGGTTAGGATAAGCTACTAGCTGTTGCGCTATAATACCTGCCTTGTTGTTTACGGCAACTATTTTGCTGTATGTAAAATCACCATTAATATCTACTTGTTTCAGACGATAGTACGCAACTCCTTTTAAAGGTGCTGCATCCAGCTGACTGTAAGTATTTAACTGTAAACTATTGCCTGCTCCCTTTACTTTGCTTATACTGGAGAAGCTAACCCCATTCTGACTTCTCTCTACAACAAAGTAATCATTATTTATCTCTGTAGCAGTTTGCCATTTTAGGCTAACCTTAGTATTTTCTAATGCAGCTGTAAAGTTTAACAGTTCTACTGGCAAAGGCGTCATCTTTACTGCATTTCGGTAAGCAATATTAAATTTAAACTTCGTTGGCCCATAACTATCGGCATCCAAAAGATCTATCCCGCCATCAGTGTCCGTATCGTGGTAATATGAGCTTTTTACATCCAGGTAGTTTAAAACACCATTTTTGTCAGCATCTTCCAACCAATCCGGAATTTTATTATTGTTAGTATCAATTGAAGTATAATAACCGGCAGCAATAGTATTATTAAGTGTATTGGCTTTTTCTGTGAAATCTGCCGCTAAAGCAATAATGTCATCTAAACTTTGTCCGTTCTCATTTGCATCGAATGCTTCTTCGTTGTCACTAAAACCATCGTCATCACTATCCAGATTTATATAATCTGGTCGGGCATTTTCAGCAGCAGCTGTTTTTAACGGTGTTATAGCAATACCTGCCGCACTTGCAAAGGCATCGTCGATACCATCTTTATTTGCGTCTATACCAGATTTTACTAAAGGTGTAAACTCCTGGGTGGCTAATTTTTGCGCTTCTATATTATCCAATAGGCCATCGTTGTCGGCATCTATGTCCAGAAAATCGTACACACCATCTTTATCTGTATCGGGCAGGATAGACGAAAGCACGGTAAAATAAGTATCTACAATATCCAGTAGCCCATTACTACCAAAACTCCCTACCACCCGGCCGGTACTAACATTATAGTATTCGGTTACAGCAGCAGTACCGTAAAATCCTTCTACTGTATCTGCAATGCCATCGTTGTCGGAGTCCAGGTCAAAAGCGTTAATTATACCGTCACTGTCTTTATCCAGGGCTGCTACTACTCCCATGCTGTTTAGGGGGCCAAAATCTGGGTCTTTATAGTTCACAATACCATCATTATCATCGTCGGCGGAAGGATCTATACTATTAGATTCAAATGTGTCCGGAATACCATCGTTGTCATCATCTAAATCGCTGGCATCCGCTACATTATCCATATCAGCATCCAACATAATCGGAATAGTAAAAGTAGCAGGCGTTCCGGCTACAGATCCTTCATTATCCTGCACGGTATATCCGAACGTTACAGCAGCTTCATTTCCGAATGCAGGATCAAAGGTGAGCAAGTTATTCGATGTCCAAGCGTAGTCGGTATTAGGAGCAGCGGCAACACCATTTACATATAAAATACCCTGCGCAGCAGTTGGAAATGAAGTTATCCGGAAGAACATTAGCATTCCCTCGGGATCTGATCCGGTTAGCGCATCCAAACCGGTAGCACCTGCTGAACTTGATAGAACATTGGAGTTGGTCATGTTATTGGCTATAGGTGCATTGTTGACGGGCGTAACGTTAATAGTAAATGTCTGCCCAGTCACACTGCCTTCAGTTCCATTCGAAAGAGAGAAACCAAAGTTACCGGAAGTTGTTTCCGAACCATTGTGGGTATATTTAATCAGGCCGTTGTTTAAATCGGTTTGGGTAAACGTTTTATTTAAGGTAAGGAATTCGGTAGCATCGGCAATACCGTTCAGATCAGCATCTCTAAATAAGGTTCCGTTTATGGCAGCTGTGGTTATTTGGTAAGTATTGGTAGTTGCCGCATTATTTTGAAAGGAAGAGCTGGTAAGTGTGCCGGTAGCTCCTTCGTTTAGGGTTAAAGCGCAGGTATTAACCGAAATATAAAGAGCAGCAGAGGCCGCACTGGTACAGGAAGTGCTGGTCTCTTTTACGGTAAAAGAAGTATTTGCCGTAACCGTTACATTAAAAACTACGGAGCCGGAACCACTATAAGGCCCAACTGTAGTTTCAAGAGTAGAGCTGCCATTCCGATATAACTGATAACTGTAACCGCTTCTTGGGTTGGCAACCGTAAGGTTAGTGGCGCCGCCCCCGCAGAAAGCGGTTTGCGGAGCTGTTATAGTAGGCGCAATAGTGGTAATAACGGTTATACTGGAGGAGCCACTCATAGTAACGTTACTGCAGGCGCCGGTACCAATGGCCTGTACTGTTAAAGTAGTACTAGTGGATAAACCGGCGGAGGTAAGGGTAATAGAACTACCGGTACCAGTCACAACCGTACCGCTGGGCGCACTGCCATTGTATATCTGGTAATTAGTGCCAGATTGGGAACCAGTTAACGTAATGGTAACTGTGCTACCATTACAAATGGTTTGGGTAGTAGTAGATGCGATAAAAACCGTAGGGGGAGTAGCAATGGTAATGTTATAAGTGCTGTTGTTTACGGTTACCGAAGTACACGTACCTCCTACTTTATAAGCTTTAACAGATAACATAGTATTAGCTGTTAAAAGCGCTGATGTTAAAGTAATGGTACCACCATTACCCAGAACGGAAGAACCGCTAGAACTAGCGCCATTGTAAATTTGGTAAACAACGCCATTCTCCGAATTAGACACAGATATTGTAGCACTACCACTGCTGCAAAAAGCATTAGCAGAAGTAAGCGAAGTAGTGGGAATAGTAGTGCTGGGCGGAACGCAGGATATAACCACAGCCGTAGAGAAATCGCTTTCGTTGCAACCTGTACCCGAACTGGCAGCAATGGTAGCCGTAACCCGTAAGCCGGCAGCTACCTCGCGGGCGTCAATACTCGTAATTGTCCAGTTTCCTGCACCAGTAATAGTAGCAGTTTGGCTTATCTGGGTACCGTCGATGTAGATTCGGATTGTACTGGGGTTGGCTATCGTACCTGTAATACTGCCGGAAATAGTAGTAGATCCTTCTGTTATGGCATTTATAGTAATGCCACTACCGCTTGGTTTAGCCGTAACATTAACAGTAGATGAATTGAGGCTTACCGTTTTGTCTGGAGCGATAGCCGTAGCATAGAAGGTTGAACCGCTGGTTAACTGATTAGCCGTAGTAGCCGTATTTAAAGTGGCTGTCCAGTACCCGCCGGTACTAACTGTAGCCGTACCAATAGCGGTAGCTACTCCGGTTTTATAAACATTGATGGTAGTACCGGCAGCTTCGGTAGAGGTTCCCGTTACTGTGGTAATATAAGTAGAAGTACAATACGTACCGGTAATAGCAGGAGCTGTAGAAGCAATCCCACAGTTAGAAGTAATTGTAATATCTGCTGAAGGAGCAGAGAGCCCTTTATAGCCGGAAGCATAAGTGGCATCCGGTGCTTTTGCTTTTACTGTTATTACATCATTTAAGGTCCATCCAAACACAGATATATTAATCGTCCACCCCCCGCTGGCAGTAGCTGTAGCTACCAAAACTGCACTTCCATTCGCATCGGTTTTTACCGATATACCATTTACGAATAGGTACATTAAGGCATTAGCTGTTGCCGTTCCGGTTAAAGTGGTGGTACTGGGGCATATATTGGTGGTAGTAATAGCTGGTGTAGCTGTAGTAGAGGTTGTGTTTGGGGTAGAACTTAAGGTATTTCCAGTTAAGTAATACTGTTGAGACCGGGGTGATTCACAGCTATTTACTATTGCTGTTGCAGCCAGGGTAACATAACTGGAGGCATTGTTGCAGTTATAACTGAAGGCAAACTGATTACAACTATTAGATGGAGCAAAGCGGTAAGTATAAGGACTAGTTGTACTAACTGTTGTAATGGTTCCGGGGAAGTAAGTGCCATCCCGGTAAATCTTTAAAGTGCTGTTGGTTAAACCGGCGTAGATAGAAGTAATAAGTAAGGTTTTAGACCCGCTTTCAAGAACAATGCTCGAAGGCGCTACTGTCGTACAGGTACCCGTTTGCAAGGTAGCTACAGTAATTGCATTTGATGCCGCAGAAAATACTTCCGGACAGGTGCCCGTACTTGGATAATAAATTTTAGCAGTAATAATATCTCCGGCGATCAGGGTTGTTCCGGAGGGCACCGGAAAAGACCAGGTGCCATCGCTGGCTACCGTCACGGCTGTGGTAGTCACTATTTCGGTTGGCGTGGCAGTGGAGGAACTGGCTTTATAAATCTTTACGGTACCGCCAATTTCCGTAGAGGTACCGGTAAAAGAAGTAGCATTTATTCGAATATTGTTATTAAGAACCGGCGTTTTAGGAGTCCCCATGCAGAATTCCCCGTTTTGTAATTGGGTTAACGTAGTAGGCGGAAAGGAATTAACAACATTACGCCAGATTACCTTCGGATCGTTGCCGTATAAGCGGTCATCTACCCCACCTACGTCCGATGCCGTGCCGTATATACCACTTTGGGCACTAGTAATAGTCGTTCCGGACATCCGCAAGGGCGTGGCGGCGGTAATAGCACCGCCAAAGGCCGAAAGCGGAATATAATAATCGTAAAAATAATCGGCATCTCCTCCGTTAGTAGTTAAGGCAACGCTTCTCTGCGAATACTGGTTAACATTTCCGGTAAAACGGGTTATTTGAGATACCGCACCATTTACCGAGCGATGGTCAATTAATTGAACATTAAAGTTGGTAGCCAGCAATAGCTCAAATTCAAAGCCAGGATTAGCGGCAGCGTAACCAGTAGGAATGGCAGGGTTGTTAGGCGATGCAAAGGAGTTATCGGTATCTAAAAAAATACTAAAACCTTTCGAAGCAGTCGAGGTTCCCCCTACCCGAACGCGGCATAAAATGTTTGTTCCATCAAAATACATGGCCCAGGGCGGTAGCGCTAAGTCGGTATGGCTGCCGCTTGCTCCCGTTACAATATCGCCCAAAGGCTCGGTGCCAAATAGTGGCAGCGGCCGGTAAGGAATTTCGCTCACCGCACTACCTATATCACTCCCTACAAAGCCAGCTGTAGTTTTAGAAACATACCCATCCCCGTTCGGATCGAGTGCTTGCGGAGTGGGGGCAGTAGATTTCTGAAAAATCAGACCTGGAGTTTGGGCCGAACCCGAAAGAGGCAAGAGCGCATAAAATAAAAAAGCCAGCACAAGGTAACAGGCAGAAGAGATACCAGCTTTCTTTTTTCTAAGTACAAAACTATTTGCCGTTAGCCGGTTGGAGAGAAAAGATAAAAATTGTTTCATTAAAAGTATCTGGTCTGATTTAAGTGCAAAACTTTCCGAGCGTTACCTATATGCTCAGATTAAATTCAGACCAAAATTACTTTTTGTACTTTCCGGGCACAATCGGACAAATATCCGATAAGCCGATTTTTATGTTTTTATTAATATTTCAACCATAAGAGGCCATTATATTGAAATATTATTTATTAAATCGTTTAAAATAAATCAATAACAGAAATAATCATAAAATAAGTTTTAATTATCTAATATAACTAAACAATATTTTTTATAATTATCTTGATGTCTTCAAATACTTTGCCACCGCTTCTGCTTTGCTGTTTACTTCTAACTTAGCATAAATATGCTCTACATGGGTGCGTACTGTACTCATGCTAATATTCATTTCTTGCGCTACCTCTTTGTATGAAAGACCTCTTACCAGCGCACCTAAAATTTCATTTTCCCGCGAGGTGAGTCCATCGCTGGCAAGCTGGGCAATGTTATTTTGCCGGAATACTAAAAATAATTGGGAAGCTACCTGCGGAGTAATGGGCGCCCCACCATTAAAGGTTTCTATAATGGCAAGTTCAATTTCTGCAGCGGGGGTAGTTTTCAGAATATAACCACTGGCGCCCTGGGCAATGGCTTCAAACAAGTTTTCATTATCACTGAAAACGGTACACATTAAAATTTTAATATGCGGAAAAGATTCTTTAACCAGTTTTAAGCCTTCTATGCCGCTAAAATAGCCCAGATTAATGTCCATCAACAAGACATCGGGCTGATGTTTTTTACACAACTTTACTATTTCTTCTTTTTCGAAAGTAAAGAAAACCACCTCTACCGGTCCGGTTACGCGAAAGTACTGCCGGAGCGACTCGGTAAAGATATTATTGTCTTCTACTATTCCGAGCTTTATTCTTTCTTTCATAAGCTTTCAATAATAGTTTAAAGGTAATTCTTTTTCGACCTCACATTCAAAGTGAAACGCTGTCCCGGCGCCATCACTTCGAATATCTATCTCTCCCCCACAGTTTCGGACCCACTTTTTTAATTTAAATAAGCCATTCCCCGCGCCAACCTCATCCGGAACAAATCCTTTTCCATCATCCCGGATGTTTAAAATTAATTTTTGTTGATTTAACCTGAAAGTTACCCAGTTGTTTTTACATCGGGCATGTTTTATCGAATTATCAATACATTCTTTAATCAGCAGGTATACATTTTTGCGCAATTGCAGGTCCAAAGATAGCTTTTCTACCTCTTTCGAAATATAAAAATGCAGCTCTATGTTTTTTCCCAGCACCGCATCGGTAGCATACTGATAAGCTTTTTGCCACATAATAGCCGATTTAGGATTCTGCGAATGAATCATCCAGATTATATCCTGTACTTCGTTTACCATTTGGCGGGCCGTTTCACCAATCTGTTCCAGAATAGAGGTTACGCCCTGGCTATTCTGCTGCTCACTATACTTTAAACCGATATCGCTGTAAACCGAAATACCGGTGAGGGTAGCGCCCATTTCGTCTTGCAGTTCTCTGGTTACTTTAGCTTTAATTTGCCCCAGATGTTCTCTTAATTTTTCGTTCTCCTGCATCTGCCGGAGTAGCTTTTGCTGGCCTGCCATCCGGTCTTGTTCGGCCAGTAAAGTTTTGTAAGCAAGGCCGGCCGTAAAGCACAATACTTCTATCAGCACGCCGGCTTGGGTAATAATAAGAGAATATTTAAAATTTGGCAGCACCCTATGAACCCGCAAAGCGGCGGCTAACAGGCTTAGTAAAGCCCCAACTAAATATGCCGTACCACCCCATACAATATAATTTACCAGCCGGTTTCTTTTGCAAAACATTTGCCCGATGAGTATGCTGCTAACAATACTCAACAAACCAGAAAAAGCATACTGAACAAAAACCGGCAGTAAAATCTGGTAAAAAACCAGGCTGACAACATTAAAGAAAATAAAAATTAAGATAAACTGCTGCGTATGCTGCGCCAAGCGATGTATGGAGGGGTAATTTTCTTTGGTATTGATAAAAGCTTGAGCAAATTTTAAATAAGCCAGGTGTATAATGTTGGCCAATATATAATTAAGGCCATTGTGCGGAAAAGGATAAGCACCGTATTCCCATCCCATTTTATATAACATAATGGTTTTGTAAAGAAAATAGAGAATAGCCGCTAGCAGATAGGCTATATAAAAGAAGTATTCTTTACGCTGGGAGTTGTTATATAAATTTATAACAACATTAAGTAGTTGGGTAATGAGTACTCCCTGAAAAAAGCATTGGAAAGTAAAATCCAAAAGATTATTTTCAATGGGCATGGGTAATTAAATAGATAAGGTCTGAAGAAGCCGAAAATCGACAGGAATAGATTTATACCATTTTTTATTATCCGGCAACCGAACATATCCCTTTTCTTTCCCTGGTTTCCAGAGTGGTTTCCGGAACCAATTTGGGCAGAATAAGAGAAAAGGAACTGCCTTTGCCTTCCTGGCTTTCTACTGCAATCTGGCCTTGCAGGCTATTCATTAATTCTTTACTAAGCATTAATCCTAGCCCAGTACCTCTTTCTTTAGAAGTGCCTAAAGTAGTGAAACGCTGATCGGAAAAGAGTTTCGGCAGGAATTTATCCGGGATGCCCAGCCCATTATCGCTCACGGTCAGAATAATGGTTTGGGGCTGTTCTTTTACATGCAAACGCACTTGTCCTCCGTGGGGCGTAAATTTAATGGCATTGGCCAGTAAGTTGCGGATAACTATATTTAACCTTTCTTTGTCGGTCAGAATAATGGTATCATCCGGCACCTCATTTATAACCCGTATTTTTTTTTCTTGGGCGCGGGCAGCCGTAAGGTCTACATTTTCTTCGGCCAGAAAATACAAATCGGTAAGCTCCATTTTTAATTTATCGCCGGTGAGTTGCGCTTTAGACCAAGCCAACAGGTTATTAATCATGTTGGTAATAATATCAATGTCGCGGCCAAATAAATCAAAAATAGGTTTTGTTTCTGCCGATACTAAGTTTCTCACCTGCATTAAATTAATAAAAGCCGACATCGAAACAAAGGGGCTTCTCAGGTCGTGCGAGATAATGGAAAATATTTTGTTTTTAAAAACATTATCCTTTTCTAATTGTTCATTCTGGCTTTTCAGGATAAGGGCTTGGGAAGAAATTTCTTCTTTCTGGCGCTTAATTTCTTCATTTTGGATTTGCATCCGCACGTTGGCTTCCTGTAACTTTAAATTAGTATATTTTAAATGTTGCCGGTTTGTATACAGCACCACCAGTAATACCAGCATAATAATTAATAAGCCTAAGCCAAATATCAACTTCATTTGCTGGTGCCGGAACACGATGTCTTGCTTTTCTTTCTCCGCTTTTAATGTTTTATTTTCCAGATCCTTTTTATGCATCTGGTATTTTAGCGTTATCTCCGCCGCTATTTTTTTCTGGCTCTCTGGCTTTAGCTTTTCTGTGTGTTCCTGGTACAAAGCCAGATATTTATAAGCCTGTTCGTAATCTTTCCTTGTTGCATATAGTTTGTGTAGTAATTTAGCCGAGACCGCAATCCATTTACTAGCTCCGGTTTTAATTGCTATGTCGTAGCTCAGCTCCGCATATTTTAACGCTTCTTCGTTCTCACCCATTAATTCGTAAAGCGTAGCAACACTGGCGAAGTTGGTTATTTTACTTATTTCATTATGGATTTCATTGTTAATGCTTATAGCTTTAAATAAATACGGCAGGCCTTTTTCGGGTTGCGGTAAAAGAGTATACACATTGCCAATGTTGTGCAAACTAATGCCCCACATCCGCTTATCATTTGTTTTTTCTTGCAACTTAGCGGCTTTTTTAAATAGTTCCAGGGCCTTCTCGTACAAACCTTTATCTTCGTAAACGTTACCTAGGTTGTTATAAACTCTACTAATAACCAGCGTATCTTTGGCTTTAACAGCGTATTGCAATGAGTGCTGATAACGCTGAATAGCCCGGGCGGGATCGTTTAGCTTGCGGTGTATCACCCCCAGGTTTAAATAGGACTGCGCTATAATTGTCATTTCGCCGGTCTGTTCGCCCAGTTCTAACGCCTCGTAATAGTATTTCATAGCCTGATCATATTCCCCATCCATCATGTGAGAATATCCTACTAAATTTAAAGCTTGCGCTTTGCCGGCCAAAAAGTTAATTTTTGTGGCTAATTTTTCGGCTATAAGGGCCTGTTCGCGCCCTTTTTTCGCATCTGTCAGGAAATAACAGTTACTTAAATCGCAGATAATCTTAACCCGGGCAGAATCTGTTTTAGCGTTGTTCAATTGGTTTTTTAAACTTTCTTCCAACTTATCTTGAGCCTGCAACAGGCCAGGTAAGAGCAACAACAGAAATAACATTATTCTCATATAACCTTATTAAGGAAAAATATAGTCGACCAGGTAAGCACTGCGATTTCAAATCAAGCCAAAGATAGCATAAGTACCTTAAATACCAGACGTTAACATAAAAAATAATATAATCTTATAAACTTAATCTTAAATCTGAATAAAGCAACCGGCAAAACACATCTATACTTAAACAATAAATAATTGCACTTTGCTTCTATAAAAAATTAAAGTAAATCAAATACATAAACTATTTCGTATTTTGATTTTAACTTTTTAAAAGCAATATCATGGATCCAATGAAAATAATTTCGGTTTTAGCAATTCCGGCCGCGGTAGTGGTTTTGGGATTACGAATTACGCGGCTGGTGCTGAATAAAGATAAAAAATCGGTTACGAGCTAAATGTCGGAGCTTTTTTGCCGGGCTGTAGAAGCGTACTTCACTAAAAAGTCTATTAATAAGCAATGCCTATAGGCGGCACAGCAGAAAACCAGAAGCAAGCTCAAATTTAACAAAGAGCCTATAACCTTTAAATTACCTGAAATAAAAAATCCCTGCTGTACGGCAGGGATTTTGGTTTGAAATCAGGAACAAAAAATTAACTCACTATTTCGCCGTACAGGTCAAAATCAGTAGATTCGGTAATGCGCACGTTGGCAAAATCGCCGATACGAACGTAAGCATTGCTGGCGGGCACCAGCACTTCGTTGTCTACTTCCGGCGAATCGTACTGGGTACGGCCCACATAATAGCCACTCTCTTTGCGGTCGAATAACACTTTGTAGGTCTTTCCTACTCTAGCTTCGTTTAGTTCCAGCGAAATTCCTTGCTGCAGCTCCATAATAGCGTCGGCGCGTTCTTGTTTTACTTCGTCGGGCACATCGTCGGTTAAGGTGTACGCATGGGTACTTTCTTCGTGCGAATACGTAAAAATGCCCAACCGATCGAAACGCGTCTCTTCCACAAATTGGTACAGATCTTCAAAATCCTGCTGGGTTTCGCCGGGGTGGCCGGCAATTAAGGTGGTGCGCAAAGCAATATCGGGCACCCGCTGCCGGATGGTATCTACCAACTCCACGGTACGCCGGCGACTGATACCGCGGCGCATGGTTTTAAGCATATTATCAGATACGTGCTGCAAGGGCATATCCAGGTATTTACAGATATTTTCGCGTTCTACCATTACGTCCAGCGCATCCATCGGAAACTGCGACGGATAGGCATACTGCATCCGGATCCAATCGATGCCGTTTACATCGGATAAACGCCGGAGTAAATCGGCCAGTTTGCGTTCGCCGTATTTCTCCAGGCCATAATACGTTAAATCCTGGGCGATTAAAATTAATTCTTTGGTGCCCATACCGGCCAATCGCGTAGCTTCTTTCACCAGATCTTCTATCGGGCGGTCTACGTGTTTGCCCCGCATCAGCGGAATGGCACAGAAAGAACACGGCCGGTTGCAGCCTTCGGCAATTTTAAAATAAGCGTAATGCCTGGGCGTGGTTAAAAGCCGCTCGCCCACCAGTTCGTGTTTGTAATCGGCTTCTAAGGTTTTGAGCAATTGTGGTAATTCCAGGGTACCAAAAAAAGCATCTACCTGCGGTATTTCGGTTTCCAAAGAATCTTTGTAGCGCTGCGACAGGCAACCCGTTACGTATAATTTATCAATATGGCCGGCTTCTTTCTCGTCGGCGTATTGCAGAATGGTATCAATTGATTCCTGCTTGGCGTTATCAATAAAGCCGCAGGTATTAATAATAATGATATTAGAATCGTCTTTTTCCGACTCGTGCGCCACCGCAATATTATTTCCCCGCAATTGCCCCATCAATACTTCCGAATCGACAAGGTTTTTAGAACAACCCAGGGTAATAACGTTTACTTTATCTTTTTTTAAACTTCTAACTTTCACTCTTTTTCTGCTATTGGTACGGCAAAGTATAAAGCCTAAACCATCTCTTATTCAGAATGGTTCGTTTCGCTTTGCAACTGCAAAAATACAACTTGTTTCGTTATGGCGGTAGTTAATTGAATTATCTGTACTGGCATTCACCTGCTTCTTTTATGAACCAAACGGGTGCCATAGCAAAAGCTGCTATTAAGTAGCGTTATTAACCATTTGGTATAGCCGGGAGTGTAGCCCTTCGTTTTAATTATTTACCTTAATGGTGGGTTACATTGTGCTAAAGTAAAATTTACCCCCAACTAACTATCGATTAATTTGCTGACAATTATTTCACAGATTTCGTGGGTGCGTAAGGCATCGCGGGCAGATATTCTGGGAATGTGCGTTGGATGGTGCAGGGCCTGCAGAAAATCATCTACCAAATCGTTGAAACCACGTTTGTGCAGCGTCGATTCCCAATCGCTGCCACCTAAGCGCGTAATATTACGGGCCTGCTGAATTTCCAGATCCGCTACGTTGTAAGCCACTCTTTTTTCGGTGGCGTTCATTACTTCTACTTTTTCTTCGGTAGTACCCGTATCGCGGTTCATAATGCCAATGGCAATTGCCTGGCTGTTTACCAACTGTATTACCAGGTGGTGCAACAAATCGCCTATTTTTTTACCGTGTACCACTATATCTTCAATGGGGTACGGAAATAAATACCGCAGCGTATCTACCACATGAATAAAATCTTCTACCACAAACCGGCGTACGTTATCCGGCAATGCTTGCCGGTTTTTCTGCATTACAATTAGGGTGGGATCAGGGAGCTCTTTTAATTTTTGATAAACAGGTGCGTACCGGCGGTTAAAGCCTACCAGCAACAATAAATTATTTTTTTCGGCTAAATCTACGAGGCGGACGGAAGCGGCGTAGTGCATGGTAATGGGTTTATCTACGTACACATGAATGCCGTGCTGTAATAACGTTTCTACGATTTCATAATGCGCATCGGTGGCGGTGTGTACCATTGCACCGGTAATACCACTGTTCAGAAAGGCATCAAGCGTAGGGTGCAGGTTCGTAAAACGGTATTGTTGTCCTAAGTCAGCTAACTTTGTAGTATTACCGGAGTAAAGATGCACTTCTACATCGGCCCGGCCACTGATAACCGGCAAATACGCTTTCTGCGCAATATCACCCAAGCCCACTACTCCTACTTTTAACATACACTTATTTTTAGGCAAGTATTAATTTTGATTCGAAGTTTTTTCTTCCGTTTTCCAGGGCAAATAAACCAACACTATATTTCTGGTGCAAATCTTATCTGTCCGAAACCATTCTTAAGCAGTAATTTTTGCATTGATAAGCCGTTTGAATTCCAAACTCTTTTGGCCCAAATTAATTAATAGCCCGATTTCTAAACAGTAGGCTTCTAAATAATTGATAGCCTGCGCCGGATGCACATCTTCTAGTTTCACCAATGCTTTTAATTCTACGGCAATTACCGATTCTACTAAAAAGTCTACCCGCCGGGTGCCGATTTGTTCTTCTTTGTAAAAAATGGGCATTTCAAATTCCCGGCTAAATATCAATCCATTTAAAGTCATTTCTTTGGCCAAGGCCCGCTGGTAAATTACTTCCTGAAAGCCATTACCCAAAATTTTATGCACTTCCATGGCACAACCAATAATTTTACCGGTAAGCTCCGAATATTTGTATTGCCCCTTGACGATTGATTTTTCGGCTTAAATTGTCTGCCCTATGATTGTCTGATTGTCTGAACTATGATTTATCTGATTTATTTGATTAACATGATTATTAATTATTATTAAAAATTAAAATCGATCATATTAATCAGGCAAAATCTGTGATCAAGAATTATAACTAACTAATACAATCAGTTAAAATCTGTGATAAAGAATCATAGTTAATCAGATAAATCAGTTTTAATCCGTGGTTTAGACTTCTTCTCTTTCACAAACAAACCAGCGGTATACTTCTCATAAAGCCCAAATAAAAACTCCATGCGTTTGGCTTCGGAGCAAAAGCTTGCGAATGGTAGCACAAGTGACGGCTTTATCTAGTTTCTGGGGGGCTTTTACCAGGGCGGGCGGCATGGTAAGCGGGTCGTAGAGGTCGGCGAGGGAACTGGTGGGGAAGGCGGCGCGGGCATCCAGCACTTTTTGCGCGGCGGCTTCTACGGCTTTTATTTGCTTTTCGCTCGGGTTTTCCGGCCAGGGAAAGTTGTTGTAGACAATATCTTTAGAATATTGAAATCTACTTTCTAATCGACCACATACTTGCCTCATCCAAATCATATGCATGAATGAAGTTAATATTCCAAAAGCATAATTATCTCATTTAGGAATAATTAAACAACTTCCACTTGCAATATATCCGGTTCTAAAATACCTATAGGAATATATTGCCTATTTTCAGAAGAAACTTTTGTAATGACAATATACTTTGAATATCCAGGAAAGATTTAGCTTCCGCGTCTTCGCTGGTTTCGTTTTCCCATTCTTTACTAAACCGCACGGCGCGGTCTTTTACTTCGTTCCAGCTTAAGGCAGCCATGTATAATTGCTTTTCAGGTAATTACTGTTTGGCAATATAATATTAATATGGCAGTTTTGGTAGAGGTACTATCGGCTAAGTTGTTCTTCTAGGGCCTTTAGCAAAATCAATTTAATCGACATTGCTATTACCTATGTCAATTTCTTCTTGTTTTTTCGACATACTTTTAGCCTATATCGATTGAATAAATATATATTTCTGTTGCTTATAAGCCTTTTAACTAAGTTGGTTTAGATTTATACAAATAAACTACTTAAAGGAATTGAAGCAGAAATTATATTTAGTGTTCTGTTAGTCAATAATAGTTGTTACGCAATTATGGGATTTAACTTTCTTGAACCTGTTTATGTGCTCTTCGAATTCTTCTGGATTGAAAGGGTTTGATAAGTTAACTGCTGTTAGGCGCAAACCTCTCCCGGGTGGAAGCCTCCTAAAAAAGGAGAGGGACTTTGATTACTCTTCTGATCAATGGCCGGACAATCATACACCTACTAACTATTAGAAGCTAATAAAAGTGTTTTCTTAAGAAGAAGCATTAGCGGAGCTCCCCTTCTCCTTTAGGAGAAGGGGTTGGGGGATGAGGTGCTGCCAGTTTGATCTAATACTGTTTTACTTAACCTTAATCAATAACTGGCGTTATAATCAATCACAAATTCGACTAGGGTTAAACGATCGGCTACAACTTCAACGGGAAAGATATTGCCGTTGCCATCAAACTGGTTGGCGAATAAGCCTTGTGGTTCTTGTGAAAACACCGTGTACCGGCCTGGTTTTAAAAACACCTGGAATATACCGTCGGCGCCGGCTGTTACTTTTGCTACTGGCTTGGTTTGCACTTCCGAATAAAAAGTACCGTTGGCTTTAACCTGGGCTAAGTTGGTGAGTTCGTAAATAAGTAATTCCCGGTTTTGAGGTTTACCTCTATGGGCACTTTGGGGTTTACCGTTCCGGCTGGGCGCGGGCATTAAATTACCTTCCCGCACCACTACCGTACCCAATATACCTTGTTTAATATCCTCGTTCAAAGTTTGAGCAGAAGAAAATCCGGAAAAGAGCAGCAGACAAATTAACAAAGAAAAAATAAATTTCATCGGCTGCCGGATAAACGTACGAATACTATTTTTTACTGAAAAGAGAATCTACGAATTCGTGTTTATTAAACAGCTGCAGGTCGTCTATTTTTTCGCCTACGCCAATATAACGCACCGGAATTTTAAATTCATCGGAAATACCTATAACTACGCCCCCTTTAGCGGTACCATCCAGTTTGGTAATCGCCAGCGCAGTTACATCGGTGGCTTTCGTGAATTCGCGGGCCTGGATTAGGGCATTCTGTCCGGTACTGCCGTCCAAAACCAATAATACTTCGTGCGGCGCGGCTTCTATAAACTTCTGCATTACCCGCTTTATTTTGGTTAGCTCGTTCATAAGGCCTACTTTGTTATGCAAACGGCCGGCCGTATCAATAATTACCACGTCTGCGCCCATTTCTACGCCTCTTTTAACGGCATCAAAAGCTACCGAAGCCGGATCGGTATTCATGCCGTGCGAAATAACCGGCACTCCTACCCGTTCGCCCCAGATTATGAGCTGATCTACGGCAGCGGCCCGGAAGGTATCGGCCGCACCCAGCACTACTTTTTTGCCAGCTTTATGGAACTGCGCGGCCAGCTTACCAATAGTGGTGGTTTTACCGACGCCGTTTACGCCCACTACCATAATTACGTAAGGTTTGGCGGTGGCGGGCAATTCAAATTCAGTGGTGTTATTCGAATTGTTTTCTTCCAGCAGAGCCGCTATTTCGTCGCGTAAAATACGGTCCAGTTCACTGGTGCTTACATATTTATCGCGGGCTACCCGGTCTTCGATGCGGTGAATTATTTTAATGGTGGTTTCGGCGCCCACGTCGGAGTGCACCAATAATTCTTCCAGGTCGTCGAGCACCTCTTCGTCCACCTTCGATTTGCCCACTACGGCTTTACTAAGCTGGTCAAAAAAGCTGGTTTTGGTTTTTTCCAGACCTTTGTCCAGCGATTCTTTTTTTTCTTTGCTGAAGAAGTCAAAAATACCCATATCTAAATGACGACGTGACGACGTTGAAGCGTTAAAATGTAAATATATCTACAAACCAAAAAAGTCCCGGTTTGCAACGGGACTTCCTATATCTATTTTAAATATCGGTGCAATTATTTGGCAGACAGAAACTCCTGTACTTTGTCAACAGGTACCATTTCTTCTCTAAAGGTATAAGCTCCGGTTTTCTCAGATTTTACCGCCTTAATTACTTTTGCCCAGTCTTTACCGGTTGCGGTTTTCAGGGTTGCAACTACTTTCTTAGCCATCGTTATTTAATTTCTTTGTGTACAGTAACTTTTTTCAAGTTTGGATTATATTTTTTCATTTCCAAACGCTCCGGCGTATTTTTCCGGTTCTTGGTAGTAATGTAACGGGATGTGCCGGGTACGGCAGTGTTCTTTTGTTCCGTACATTCCATAATCACCTGTACGCGGTTTCCTTTTTTAGCCATTTTAACTCAATGTTTTATTTCGGACTGCAAATATAAGGGTATATTTTTGCAATTACAAAGGCTTACATTTAAAAACTTTTCTTAAATATAAATTTTATTTTCCCCTGCTTTTATGGCATAATTTTTAACGCCTTAGAACCTGATTATCAAGCTAAATATATTTTTATTTATGCATATAACTTTATCGCTAAATTTCGGTACTATATAGGCGCTTGCGCTGCATTATAATATATGTAGATTTGTAACCGCATTATTTTTCGTGATCAGTTTATTTTGAGAATTATGCTTAAAAATATGATTAGCACTCTATGCAAATAAATGCTCATACATCCTGTATAATCCCCTTTTATAACGAAGGTTACCGGATTTTTCAGGTACTAGAGGTTATTACCCAAATTAACAGTATTTCGCAGGTAATTTGCATCGACGATGGCTCCACCGATAACACGGCCGATCTGATTGCGGAAAACTGGCCAGCAATCGAACTGATCCGGCTACCCGAAAACCAAGGCAAAGCGGCGGCCATCCGGCACGGCGTTAGCCACGCCAAATACGAGAACATATTGCTCATGGACGCCGATCTGCAGTCCATTGCCAAAGCGGAGATTGAAAAAGCCATTCAGGCTATTGCCCAACATAACCTGGACATGATTATTCTGCGCCGCATTAATGCGCCCTGGTTTGTAAAATTCGACCGTGGCGATACTTTATTATCCGGCGAACGCATTATCAAGAAAAAAGACCTGGTACATGTTCTGAACCAGGATGTGAGCCGTTACCAAATTGAGCTGGCTATTAATTTATACATGCAAAAGCACAAACGCAACGTGCGCTGGATGTCCTGGTCGGCTACAAACACTTACAAAGCAGCTAAAATGGGCTTGGTAGAAGGTTATAAACACGAATTTAAAATGTTTACCGATATTGTTTTATATGCCGGCTTCACCAATATTGTAAAACAAATCACCTTATTTGCTACCAAAGAACTAGAGGCAAAATAAAATCTGCTTGCTGCTTTTCAATATTTATTCAACAAAAAAAGACTTGTGCAATACAAGTCTTTTTTTTTGCATTTAACCGCTTCGGGAAAATAAAAAAGCCCACAACGTAGCGCACCTGACAGGTCTTGTACCGTCATTCACTCCGTTGTGGGTAAAAAATCTTAAATAGCAGCAGTAACCCTGCTCAGAAAAACCGTTGCACCCGCATAAAAGCCTTTGCCAAAACAAAAGCCCACCGCCACCGAACGAACAGTCTTTTTACTTCTTAATAAACAATATAACCATCCGCTACGGCTTTCTTTAAAACCGCGGAAATACCGTTTTTATTAATGGTCCGGATGGCCGAAGTAGATACTTTTAAAGTAATCCAGGCATCATCTTCCGGTATATAAAATCTTTTCTTTTGCAGGTTTGGGTAAAACTTGCGTTTAGTTTTGTTATTCGCGTGCGAAACGTTGTTGCCTACCTGTGGTCTTTTTCCGGTTATATCACAAACTCGTGCCATTGTAATTGTTCTGTTTATTCTAAAGGGATGCAAATGTACGATTTTTTCGCAATAATTTCAAAACAGTTTAAAGAATTTTCTACGGCTTTGTTTTTTTCGGCTTGCGGTTAAAGCCGTACGGACAATGTTTACAGCCGTTTTTGCAACAATAGCCCCGTTTCCGGTGATATTTTTCCGTAAAAACCATTAAGCCCTGTTCGTTCAAATAAAAATCGTCGGGTTCTAAAGCAGGCAGTGGCAAAGCATTTAAATTAAAAAAAGTAAGTACACAAATTTAGTTTTAAGTTAAAATAAGAACGAATAAATATTATTATTAAACATTTAAACACGCTACAATTAATGCGGTTATGGTACTTATGGCGGCAAAATAAAGCAACAAGGCAACTTAATCCGTTATTTTTAACAAAAGCGTCTATTCCGGTTTTGGTCTGCCGGCCGGCAATAACTTATTTTTTATGCCTGCAGCTTTCACTACTTTTGCCCGATATCTCGTTTAAAAATAAGAACAGCTGTTCTGTTTTGATTTAACTTAAACCTCGACATATATGACTACTGCCACCACCATTACCAGCAGCGAAGAAGTAATAGCCCTCGAAGATCAGTTTGGCGCCCACAATTACCATCCTTTACCCGTTGTATTAACCCGCGGCGAAGGTGTTTTTCTTTGGGATGTAGCAGGAAAACAGTACTACGATTTTTTATCGGCTTACAGTGCGGTTAACCAAGGTCATTGTCATCCTAAAATCATAAAAGCTTTAACCGACCAGGCCCAGCAACTTACGCTTACTTCCCGGGCTTTTTACAACGATAAACTGGGGGCTTTTGAAAAATACATCTGCGAATATTTTGGTTACGATAAAGTTCTTTTAATGAACTCGGGAGCTGAAGCCGTAGAAACGGCCCTTAAACTGGCCCGGAAGTGGGGCTACGAACAAAAAGGGTTGCCCAAGCACGAAGCCGAGATTATTGTGGCCGAACATAACTTTCACGGCCGCACCACCGGCATTATCTCTTTCTCCACCGATCCGGACTCGACCGGCGGTTTTGGCCCGTATATGCCGGGCTACCGGGTAGTACCTTATAACGATCTGGAAGCTTTAGAAGAAGCCCTGGATAATCCGCACGTTTGCGCGTTTTTGGTAGAGCCCATACAAGGCGAAGCCGGCGTAGTAGTGCCGGATGCCGGTTACTTGGCCACCGCCAAAGCCCTCTGCGAAAAACACCATATTTTACTGATTATAGACGAAATACAAACCGGTATTGGCCGTACCGGCAGATTATTAGCTTCCGATTACGAAGAAGTAAAACCGGATATTCTGGTGTTGGGCAAAGCTTTATCGGGCGGCGTATTACCGGTTTCGGCGGTTTTGGCTCGCGACGAGGTTATGTTAAGCATCCAACCGGGGCAGCATGGTTCTACTTTTGGCGGCAACCCGCTGGCTTGCGCCGTAGCTACCGCAGCGCTGGAAGTAGTGCAGGAAGAAGACTTAATCCAAAATGCCCGGCGTTTGGGCGATATATTCCGGCGCCGCATGCGCGCGTTACAGGAAAAATATCCTGAAAAAATAAGTACCGTCCGGGGCAAAGGCTTACTAAATGCCGTGGTGATTAAACCTACCGCTGATGGCCGCACCGCCTGGGATGTTTGCGTAACTTTAAAAGATAATGGCTTATTGGCTAAGCCTACGCACGGCGATATTATCCGCTTCGCGCCACCGTTGGTTATTTCCGAAGATCAGTTACTTACGGCATGTGCCATTATAGAAAAGGTAATTGCCGAATTTTAACCAGATAATTTTTGTTCTTAAAAAACGAGTTATTGTTTTCAGTAGTTATACAACCTAAATAACTATTTAAACAACATTGGCAGCTTATAAGCTAGCCGCAAGCAAAAATTATAACCGGCAATTCTGGTATCTTAAATCCGGATACCGGCAACTTTTTACTTAATAAATCTAAAATATGAGTAACCTGACCCGGCGGCCTCGCCGCAACCGTAAAAACGAAGTAATCCGGAATTTAGTCCAGGAAAATGCTGTTACTGTAAACGATTTAATATTTCCGATATTTGTCATTGAAGGCGAAAATAAAATTGTTCCCATCGACTCCATGCCGGGTATCAGCCGGTTTAGCGTTGACAGGATGCTGGACGAAATTGCGGCCTGCGTTGATTTGGGTGTGAAAGCCTTTGCTCCTTTCCCGGTAATTGAAGAAGCCCGCAAAGACCGTTTTGCCACCGAAAGCTATAATGGCGAAGGCCTTTTTGTACGTTTTATAGAAGCCGTAAAAAAGAACTTTCCCGATGTAGTACTGGCCACCGATGTTGCCATGGACCCCTACAGCTCCGATGGCCACGATGGCATTGTGGATAACGGAGAAATTCTGAATGATGCTACTTTGGAAATATTAGCCAAAATGGCTTTGGCCCAGGCCCGCGCTGGTGCCGATATTATTGCACCCTCGGATATGATGGATGGCCGGGTTGGTTTTATCCGGGAGTATTTAGATAAAAATGGGTTTCAGAACGTATCTATTATGGCTTATACGGCCAAATATGCCAGTGCTTTTTACGGGCCTTTCCGCGATGCCCTGGACTCAGCGCCTAAATTCGGGGATAAAAAAACCTACCAGATGAACCCCGCCAACAGCCGCGAAGCTTTGCTGGAAGCCGAATTAGACACTTTAGAAGGGGCCGATTACCTGATGGTAAAACCCGGTTTGCCTTACCTGGACATTGTAAAATCGTTGCGCGATCATTCGCATTTACCTATTGCCGTTTATAATATTAGCGGGGAATACGCCATGGTAAAAGCTGCTGCCCAAAATGGCTGGATCGACGGTGAACGCGCCATGCAGGAAATTTTACTTGGTTTTAAACGGGCCGGCGCCGATATTATACTGACTTACTTTGCCAAAGAATTCGCGCAGTATTTAAAAAGATAACAAAAATCAGAAAGCCTTAACCAAGAGGTAAATCTACGGTAAATATTGCCTTAAAAGGCTTTTACGGGTAAGATGATAACAAAAGTAAATAAAGCAGAACGACCGGCAATATTGCCGGCCGTTCTGCTTTATTTATTATTTACGCAATAAAAGCATGCGTTTGGTCAGCCGTTGGTCATCTACCTGTACACTGTATAAATACATACCGTTGGGCAAAGGTCCGTTCCTGTTATTCCGGCCGTTCCAGGTTACCTTATGCGACCCGGCCGCTTGATCGGTATTCAATAAAGTTTCTAACTCCCTGCCGGCGGCATCAAATATCCGAATAGTAACATGACCGGCTTTACTCATCACGTACTCAATGGTAGTAGCGTCCGTTTCTATGCCAAAGGGGTTCGGATAATTCTTTAGGGTAAAACCTTCTTCGGGTAACTCTACGTCCGGAATGGATTCGTTATAATAAAAAGAATAAACACCATTACCGTGTGTACCTACCACCACTAAATTATCGGTAGAGCGGCTTACTACCATATCTACCGGCACATCCCCAATAGTGGTGGTGCCTTCTTTTACCCAGATGGTGGAAATGCCATTAAAAGTATCAGTAGCGTATAACCCGGTACTGGTTCCCACAAAGTACTTGGTTTCTCCTCCAGTTTGAGTAGCGGGCAATATATTTACCCATTTCACCGCCGGTCCGTTACCGGTGCCGTCCGGGTTTTCTTCCAGGTTACCGGCTACTGCGGTCCAGGCATCGGTACCGGTACCACCGGTAGTGCTCCGGAAAAGGCTGATAACGCCGTAATTAGAGAAAGCTACCAATACATTATCGGCATCGGAAGGGTCTACGGCAATACTGGAAATATACCCGCTAGCCGGAAAATTAGTATCGGTAATGGCTGTGCTGGCTGGCTGGTCGCCGGTGAGAGCATCGGTAATTTTATATAACTTACCGGCATCGGTGCCATAATATACTATGTTTGCCGGGGTTTTACTCACCGCTACCGCCGAAATAACTTCATTGGCAGTCGACAAAGGCAGGGTACTGATTATTTTCCAGTTCCGGCTAGTTTGTTCACTAAACTCATCTCCTTCTCCTACCGGTATCGCATTAATGTTATTGTTCCGCCACAGCGAAGTTCCGGCCGGCAAGTACATCACGTACTGGTTATTCGGATCAATTACGTACGGATTAACAAACAGGTAGTCTTCACTGTTCTGGCCCAACGGATCGATGCGGGCATATCCCCGGAAATCACCATTATTTTCGAAAGCGTACCGGTATATAAAACCGTTCTGGGCCGAAACAATTATAGAGTTAGCTACAGCAGCACCATACGCTCCATCGCCGCTTAATAAGCTCTGCCATTCGGCATCTTCATCTGCTTCATAAGCATTATAATACGAACCATTGTCCTGCATGCCGCCCAGAATAAGATCATCGGTGGCATCCAGATCTATAGCTACAGAGGTAAACTGGGTAGTTAAATATCCCCGGTTTAAAGAAGTCCAGCGCACGGTATCGCTCGCCATTATATTATCGGTCCGGCTCAGGCCGCCGTCGTGGGCCGATAATACCCGGTTTACATTAGAAGGGTAAAAAGCTATCTCGTGCTGGTCCGGGTGATGATTTGGGTACATGCCGGCATTATTCTCTAAAGTATAGCCACCAATCCATTTGGTATTGGCCGAAGTGGTAAATCCATTCGTTGACTGGTACAAGTTCGTACCGCCAATAACCACATGGTTGCTGTTAGTGGGGTTTACCTTTATTACCATATTATAATTGCCTTGGTGATCGTAATTACCCACCTGACCGCCAAAAGCAGGCACGTTACCAGAGCGGTTTTCCCAGGTACCGCCCGTGCCGCTGCCGTTACCACTTACATAAGTATATTTCCAAAGACTGGTCCAAATATCCGAGCTGCTCCGCTTACCTGCGTTAGGCGTATTCGCTAAAAAATAAACAATATTTTCGTTTTCGGGAGATATATCCAGCACCACGCGTTCGTAAGTCTCGGGCCAGTTAGACGGTGTTATATCCGTCCAGTTTATACCATCCGTCGACCGGAAAATACCTTTCATTAGGGCCGGATCGGAATTAAGACTGTTAACACTGCTAAGCGTAGCGTACATAATCCCGGAAGGCGCAATATCAATATCGGTATAACGGGCATGGCTGGTAGCAGCGGTTCCGTTAATAGAGCCCAAAGCATTGGTCCAGGTGCTGCCACCATCTTCGGAGCGCTGAATACCGCCCAACGTAGCCGCGAAAACCTGGTCCTGGCTGGTATTGGCCGGATTGGTAGCCACCCGCCATACCCACTGAAACACATTATTAAAAGTTGTCAGGTCGGCCGTCACGGTACGAGGCAATACGCGCCAGGAAACTCCATTGTCGGTTGATTTATAAATACCATTGCCGCGGTATAAAGCGCCAACAGCTGACGGGGAATTACCTACCAACTCACCGGTACCATAATACCAGGTATTGGTTTTGCCGGTTCGCTTATCCTGATCAACCGTCGTAACACTTTGCAGCAAATTCGGATCAGTGGTTTTCGTCCAGGAGGTACCGCCATCGGTAGAACGCCACATGCCGCCCGACACCCCGCCGGCCAGAATAATATTTTCGTTGGCTACATCGATGGCCAGGGCGCGCGTACGCCCGCCCACGTTATACGGGCCGCGCCGGTTCCAGTCCTCTACCTGGCCACGGGCATTTCTGCCCAGTCCGGCAAAAGTACGGGCTTCAGCAACCGGTAAAGTGGCCGAGAAAGCCAGTTCTTTTTGCCGGATATTTTCGGGAATTTTACCGGTATAAGGGTTGCGCAAGCGGGTAAACTCATACATATAGCGCGCTTGCGGATCCTCGGGACTGGAAATAGCCGCTTTTAATTTCTTGCGTACTTTTTTCATAGCCAGCGCCGCCGCCCGAATATCTTTAGGCGCATTGCCAGCTACATTTTTGGGTTGGTGGCCGGCAAAAATAAAAACGCCACCGAATATCACTAACAAAGAAAAAGCCAGTATTAATATCCGGTTATTGGTAGAAATATACATTTATAATAAATTAGATTACTATTGGAGATACTTTAACGAAACTAGCAGGTAAATCTGGTACAATTATTCAGAATAATATTTTACCAATGGTTACCTGCCGTCGCATTTTTGCCGGTAATTCATAAAAATAATTTTATTAAACTATTACTTTTTATACAAGTTTTACAAATATTTACCGTTTACAGCATAATACGCTAAATAAAGTAAAAAAGCAGCTTATAAACAGCCAACTTCTTTATTCATAATGATTAGATTTCGGGCTAAGATACTTTTTTATTAAACAGATTTTATTTTTATAATATTTTTATATTAACTATCATTAAATTTAATCGTTTTAATTCTATCCATTTAATCACTTTAAACCATTTATTTTATCATGAAAAGATTACTACAATTTATAATGCTCTTTTTCGCGATTGCATTGGTTCAGGCTTGTGAAGGACCGGAAGGTGATGTAGGCCCTCAAGGAGAAACCGGACCACAAGGCGCTACCGGCGCGCAAGGACCGGCTGGTGAATCTGGTGCAGCCCAGGTATTTGAATTCTCTTATCCCTTTGCTGATAGTACAGGTTACGGGGTACTTGGCTCGTGGGATGATTTTGCTACTGCCTTAGAAATGGAAACTAGTCCAACCGTGGGCGATAATGATGCTGTATTAGTTTATATGTATGGTGGCCCTGACGAAGAAAATAATGATACTTGGTCTCCTTTACCGGAAACATTTTTTGTAACCGATGGTTTAGTAAAATTTACTTTTAACCATAGTAATACTTTTCTGGAGATCTTTATGGACGCAAATTTCGATTTGACTAATATTACTACTTATGATGGTATTTATTCCTTCCGGGTAGTTATTATTCCGGGTCTGAAATTAAGAACCGCTGATGGCCAAACAATAACCAGTAAGCCTGATTTAACCACGTATCCGGTTGATTTTAATAATTATGAAGAGGTCGTTAAATACTTTAATCTTCCGGCCACTAAAGCCAAAGAGTTAAAATTGAAATAAAAAATTAAAAACAGGAAAGAAGAGCTACCTAAACAGTAGCTCTTCTTTTTTTAACCTGCCTTTGCAGAAACAGCAGGAATCCTGTCTGCTTTCATTAAATTACAGGTACCCGTCCTCTTTCATTCAACCTGCTTTTTTTTACCAGAACAGCATTAAAGCACAAGGATATTTTTTGTTATTCTTATAATTACATTTCTTAGCTGTTCATTTAAATGCTTTATCATACACCTTGTTTTAAGCATTAAAAACCTATCCTGCCGCTTTTATTTGCTTTTTACTTTTAGCAAGCCCTTATCTTACCCGTTCATCATTTTGTCCTTACCGCCCCCTTAAAGTTGTTGTAAATAATTGCTTTCAACTGGAAATCAGAATAATTTTAGTTAGTTATAATTGTTTTGATTAAAATTTTTAAATTTAACCATCCGAAAAGCAAGTTGTTATATGATTAAAAACTTCTACCCGAAGATAAAAACCAGCATTAATTTCATTTTCCTCCTGTTACTGCTAACCACTGGCTTTTCTTCTCAGGCCAAAACAGCAAAGCATACATCTATATCGGTTTTTCTGGCTGATATTGTGGTTCGCGGTACGGTGCAGGCACCCGGCAACAACGGCGGACCAGCCGATAATATGGCCGGCGTTACCGTTTTGCAAAAAGGCACCAATAATGGTACGGCCACCGATGCCTCCGGTAATTTTCAGCTCACCGTACCGGATAATGCTGTATTGGTATTTTCTATGGTTGGGTATAAAACCCAGGAAGTACCGGTAAGCGGCCGCACTACCCTGGCAATAACCTTAGCGCTCGACGAAAACTTTTTAAAAGAAGTGGTGGTTACGGGCTACCAGGAAGTAGATAAACGCTTATTTACCGGTGCTGCTACTACTTTAAGCGGATCGGATGCGAAGCGGGAAGGCATTACGGATGTGAGCCGGATGCTCGAAGGCCGGGTAGCCGGGGTAACCGTGCAAAACGTTTCGGGTACATTTGGCGCGGCGCCTAAAATACGGGTGCGGGGCGCTACTTCCATTACCGGCGATAACAAACCACTTTGGGTAGTGGACGGCATTATCCTGGAAGACGTGGTAAATATCTCCAACGAGCAATTATCCACCGGCGATCCTTCTACGCTACTTGGTTCTTCAGTAGCCGGTTTAAACCCCGATGATATCGAAAGTTTCCAGATATTAAAAGACGCTTCGGCCACTTCTTTATACGGCGCCCGCGCCATGAACGGTGTTATCTTAATTACCACTAAAAAAGGCAAAGTCGGCCAACCCGTTATTTCTTACACCGGCAATTTCTCTACTTATTTAAAGCCCTCTTACCGCAATTTCGACATTATGAACTCGTACGACCAGATGTCAGTTTATGCCGAAATGGCCCGTAAAGGCTGGCTCGATTACGGCGATGTGGTGAATCGGGCGAACGGCGGCGTTTACCTGAAAATGTATAATTTGCTGGAATACGCCGATGGTTCCGAAACGCCCGGTTTGTATAATTCGCCGGAAGCCCGGGCCGCCTTCCTGAACAAGTATGCCCAGGCCAACACCGATTGGTTTGATATTTTGTTCCGGAATTCTTTTCAGCAAGAGCATTCGTTGAGTTTATCATCCGGCACCGAAAAAACCCAGATGTATTATTCTACCAGTTACTTACAGGATAATGGCTGGAGTTTGGGTAGCGGCGTCCAACGTTTCACGGGTAACGTGCGGGCTAACTTTAATGTATCGGATAAAATTCAGTTTGGGCTTATTACCCAAGGTTCTATCCGCGACCAACGGGCACCGGGCACGCTGGGCCGGAACAGCAACCCCGTAACTGGCGAATTTTCGCGCGACTTCGATATTAACCCGTTCAGCTACGCTTTAAATACCAGCAGGGCTTTAACGGCTTACGACGAAAACGGCAACCGGGAGTTTTTCCGGATGAACTACGCGCCTTTTAATATTCTGCACGAGCTGGAAAATAATACCCTGGATTTAAACGTGATCGATTTAAAGATTCAAGGCGAATTCCGGTACAATATATTGCGTAACCTGAAATATGCTTTCGATGGCGCGTACCGCTACGCCTCAACCGGCCAGGAACATAAAATACACGAAGATTCTAACATGCCGCAGGCTTACCGGGCCGGTGTTTACCCCGAAAATGCTACCATCCGGGCCGCTAACCGGTTCTTGTATACCAGCCCGGAAGATCCGGATGCGCAACCGGTTTCGGTATTACCGTCCGGTGGTTTTTATATTACCAACGATGATTTTCTGAAAAGTTACTACTTAAGAAACAGCCTCGACTATAATCTTAATTTTCTGGATGTACATACCCTGCGCTTATTTGGTTCGCAGGAGTTACGTTACATCAACCGCATCAACAAACAGTTTACCGGCTACGGTTACCAGTACGATAAAGGCGGGGTACCTTTTATCGATCCCAACGCCATTAAACAAGCAGTAGAAGGTAATTTCAACTATTATTCCATGAATATGGGCTTCGACCGCTACCTGGCTTACGCCGCCAATGCGGCTTACTCGTACGCCGGCAAATACCAGTTAAACGGAACCGTACGGTACGACGGCTCTAACTTACTGGGCGCAGCCCGCAGTGCCCGCTGGCTACCTACCTGGAACGTCAGCTCTTCCTGGAATGTGGACGAAGAAGCGTTTATGCAAAACCTGCCGGTAATCAGTCAGTTAACCTTGCGGGCTACTTACGGCCTTACCGCCAGCATGGGCAACGCGACTAACTCCAGCCTGGTATTGCAAAGCGGCAGCACCTTACGGCCTTACCTAACCGAAGTAGAATCGGCTATCGGCATCCGGTACCTCGAAAACACCGAACTGACCTGGGAAAAACAATACGAAACCAACGTAGGGCTTAACTTAGGCTTGTTCCAGAATAAATTAAATGCAACAGTAGATGCTTATAACCGCGATGGCTTTGATTTAATTGGCCCGATCCGTACTTCCGGTATTGGCGGCGAAGCTATAAAAATTGCGAACTACGCCGATATGCAGTCGCAAGGGATAGAAGGCAGCCTTGGCGCCGGCATTATTCAGGAAAAAGATTACGGCTGGCGCACCCAATTAACCTTTGGGTATAATCATAGCACCATTACCAATCTTAAAAGTGAACCCATGATCTGGGATTTGGTGGGCGCCAACGGCGGCCCGCAGCAAGGTTATTCTTACCGGGGCTTATTTTCTATTGATTTTGATAAGTTAAATACCGCAAACGGTTCGCCTATTTTTATAAATGAAGAAGGTGAAGCCGGCAATAATGTTTACCTGCAAAGCAACGCAACCAGTTACCTGAAATACGAAGGCCCGGTAGACCCCACCATTAACGGTGGTTTTTACAACGCTTTTAACTACAAGAATTTCACTTTATCGGCTTTACTAACTTATAGCGGCGGTAATAAAATCCGGCTTAACCCGGTTTACAAAAACAGCTATACCGATTTGGATGCTATGCCCAGCGATTTTTTAACCCGTTGGATTATGATTGGCGATGACGGCACCCCTTCTATTATTGAAGCCCGGAATCAATCCGCCTTAGATGGCGCTTATCCTTACAATGCTTATAATTATTCTTCGGCAAGAGTAGCCAACGGCGAGTTTGTGCGCTTAAAACAAGTTTCCCTGGGTTATAATTTACCTACCATTTTGGTCAGCCGCTTTCACCTGAAAAACATGTCGCTGAACCTGGTGGCCAACAATTTATGGCTCATTTACGCCGATAAAAGATTAAACGGCCAGGACCCGGAATTTTTTAGTACCGGCGGCGTGGCCCTGCCGGTGCCGCGTCAGTTTACTTTATCTTTAAAAATGGGCATTTAATGTACCAACCCCAAATGAATAAAAAGTTTAAATATATATTCCTCTTATTATCGACTTTAACAGCCAGCAGTTGTAAAGACTACCTGGAGCAGGCGCCCGATCAGCGGGCCTCGCTGGATTCGGTTGAAGATGTGGCGGAGCTTTTGGTTACGGCTTATCCGCAGGCCAATTATATTACGTTTACCGAAGCCATGTCGGATAATGCCGATGATAAAGGCGCTGCGGCGGGTGGTGGTGATCCGATTAACCGCGACCCCTGGTATTTTGAAGATGTACGCGGCCGGGAAGAAGATACCCCGGACTTTTACTGGAATGCCTGTTACAAAGCCATTGCAGCCGCAAATCAGGCCTTAGCCGTGATAAATACAGCCACTAATCCGGAGGAATATAGTGGCCAGAAAGGGGAAGCGCTGGTAGCGCGGGCTTATGCCCATTTTATGCTGGTATCGCTGTTTTCGAAGATGTACGATCCGGCCACCGCTGTCTCCGACCCCGGCATACCCTATGTAACCGAACCGGAGAACGTGGTGATAAAACAATACGAGCGCAAAACCGTGGCTTACGTTTACGAGCAAATAGAAAAGGACTTAACCGAAGGTTTACCCTTACTAAATGGCTCCCAGTACAACGTACCCAAGTATCATTTTACCACGGCGGCCGCGCATGCTTTTGCCAGTCGGTTTTACTTATTCAAAAAAGAGTACGACAAAGTAGTAGCGCACGCGAATGCCGTATTTGTAGGCGGAAATATTTTACCTAATCTCCGCCCTATCAACGATCCGGCTTACCGGGCAATGGAATATTTAAACCGCGAAGCCAATTATACCGAGGCCACCAACCCCGCCAATATTCTTCTGGCCGAAACCAGGTCTATCTGGGGCCGGTCTTTTGCTTCTTACCGCTACGGCTTCACTTTCGATATTTTAAACGAAACCATTTGGAGCGCTAACGTAGCTGGCGGACAATGGGGGCAGCAACTGTACGGCCAGAACTTAAGCCTGAGAATGCCTAAATTCCGGGAGCACTTTGTCCGGGAAAGCCAGAATGCTAATTTTGGTGATCCCTACAATATTATTCCGTTATTTACGGCCGAGGAAGTTTTATTTAACCGGGCTGAAGCCAACGCCTGGCTGGGCAATACCGCGGCCACTTTAAAAGATTTAAACGATTATGCCAGCACCCGCATGATTGTGAGTGATTCCAACCCGGTATACGACCCGGAAACCTTATATATTACCACAGCCAAAATCCGGAGCTTTTACCGCACCACTTCCGTGCAGCAAGGTTTACTGGCCACCATCCTGGATTTTAAACGGGTAGAATTTTTATTTGAAGGCTTGCGTTGGTTTGATTTGATGCGCTATAACATTCCGATTGTGCATACCACCGCCGATAATGCAACCACTATTACCTTAGGTCCGGACGATCCACGCCGGGTATTTCAGATACCCCAGGAAGCAACGCTTTCCGGTATAGCGCTTAATCCCCGTTAAGGCTTCATTATATTTTGTATTAAAATGAAAAAGAACTTCCTAAAAATAACGACTCTTTTATTCAGCTTTCTTTTCCTGGCGGGCTGTACCAAAGAAGAAGCCTTACCCGATACCCCGATTGTGGGACTAGGCGGCGATACCTGGACAAAAGGCGAAATTGATAACTATATTACCACCAACTTTACTGATCCTTATAACATTGAAGTAAAATACAAGTGGGATCCTTACGAGGTAAACTTCAGTAAAAACCTGACGCCGGTAATGGAAAACAAAGTAATGCCGGCTTTGGATGCGGTTTTAAAAATCTGGATGGCACCTTATGAAAAGGTAATCGGCAAAGCTTTTTTAAGAAAATTCGCGCCCCGGCAATTTGTGCTGGTAGGTAGTGCCGAGTACAACTCCGATGGTACCATTACCCTGGGGCAAGCGGAAGGCGGCAAAAAAATAACGTTGTTGGTGATAAATGATTTCGATAAAAAAGATGTACCCGAAGTAAAGCGCATGCTGCACACCATCCACCACGAATTTGCGCATATTTTACACCAGAATATATTATACCAGCGGGAATTTAAACAATTAAACCCGGAATGGTACACGGCTACCTGGTATAACAGCAGCATTGCCGACGCGAATGCCCAAGGCTTGGTAACCGATTACGCCAAAGCCTCAGCCGATGAAGATTTTGTGGAAATCATATCTTACCTGCTGGTAGAAGGCCAAGCGGCCTTCGATGCCATAGTAGAAGCCAATCCGGGTAAAGCGGCTAGTATTCTGCGGCAAAAAGAAGCCATGGTAATGGCTTACTTCCAGAACGCTTACCAAATCGATTTTCGCGCTTTACAAGCCGAAACGCAAGAAGGATTAGCTGAAATAACCCAATAATATCTTTTCCGGGAAAAGGAAAGAAAAATTAAAATGAAAAAGATTTCACTTTATATTTTACTGCTCATCACGGTTGCGGCCTGCACCGATAAAATTGATTTGGCACCGGAAGAGCGGCCGGATGCCCGCCTGGCGGCGGCCTTAAGCGATTACGAACAAAAACTTACGGGTGCCGAAAACGGCTGGGATGGTTATTTATTTCCCGCGGGCGGTGGCGGTGCTACTTTCCATTTTCAATTTTCCGGCAATAACCGGGTTGTTAGTTACGCCGATATCAATAATAATAGCGCTACCACACCTATGGAAAGTTCTTACCGGTTAAAAGCTACCCAACTGCCCTCCCTTTATTTCGACACCTATACGTATCTGCACATGCTCGCCGATCCCGATCCTGAAGTATTGGGTGGGACGCAAGGTGTGGGATTTTCTTCCGATTTTGAATTTTCGATTTTATCGGCCAGTGAAGATACTATTAAATTACAAGGCAACTTAAACAACAGTAGCCTGATTCTGGTAAGAGCCAAAGAAGCCAATGCCAGTAGTCGTGTAGCCCGGGCTTATGCCATTAACGAAGCGTTACGTAAAACAGCCACGTTTACGTATTATTACAACGTGCTCACGTTAGGCAGTAAACAATACCAGATTACCGTTAACCCCGATGTACAAACCATCAGTTTCTATAGCAATAACAACGGTTTCCAACGGTTTACTACCGCTTATGCCGCCTCCGCTACCGGCCTGATACTGCATGCGCCTTTTGCAGACGGCGATATCCGGATAGCGGAGTTTCATGATATAACAGTAAGCGATTCGCAAAACCGGATTACCTTAACTACGGGCACCACGCCGGGCATAACGGCTAATGTAGCTACACCTCTGGCAATAGACACCGATGCGCCGAACCGCATGACTACTTCCGGCTATTATTTTATCAGCGATACCGGTTTTACCCTGGCCGGCGTTATTAATGCCCACGATTTAACTTCTATTCCGGGATTTAACGGGCTTATCTATTATCCGCAATACAGCAGCGGTTACGACATTTTGTATTTCCCTTTTAATACCGACCAGGCTTTTCTGCCGGCTTTTACAAACCAGATAAATGCCAACGGCAAAATTACGTTCCGCTACCGCGGCGATTTTAATGATACCTTACCCGGCGTGCCTTATGATACCAGTATCTTCAATACCATTACGCAGTTTACCACTTCCGGCGGCTACTACGTTTACCAAACCGGCGAAAGCAGTTACGACCTGGTAAGCAGTACCAATAGCCGCAACTGGATACGGTTTCGTTAACTTACTTTATTAAAATAAGGCAAATACTCCGCTTTCATTCTTTTCGCACGAGCAAGAAATCCTGAGTATACGCTCAGTATTTCTTATTTTATAGGTTATAACTAGTTTTAAGACTAATACCTGTATTAACTGCTTGGTGCACTTACCCAGACCTACATCATCCTTCCTCAAAAGCAGAAATCGGGTTCCGTAGCGTCGTGGCAGTGCCACGACGTACCTTGAAGGAATAGAATCTATTTCTTGTTGGCATGAAAATATTTCTCAAATTCTCAGGGCGGTTAAGCTGAATAACAAATAAATACCTTTAAGGTAGCAGGCTAAGAGCTACAGAAATAAATCCGCGCGAATAAATAATAGAAATAAAAACAGGACAGTAAATATACGTTTAATTTACATCATCCTCCCGCACCAGCATTAAAACCGCCGATTGGGGAACGATAAAGTACTTTTCCCCGTGGTAAATAATTTCGATGGCATCGCGTTGCAGGTAAATAGCCAGATCGCCGAGTTTGGCTTGTAAGGGTATATAGCGTACTTCCTCCTCATCTTCCTGGTTCCAGGGCTCTTCTTCAAAACCGTAATCGGCCGGAATCGGATAGCCCGGACCAACTTTCATGATATAGCCTTCCTGCACTTTTTCTTTTTCCTGAACACCCGGCGGCAGAAACAAGCCACTTTGGGTTTGGTCTTTGTTTGTTTTAGGCTTAACGAGTACCCGGTCGCCAACAATAATTACTTTATCTAATTTGTTTGAGTCCAATTTACTTTACCTTGAAAAACCGGCCGCAAATATAGAAAATATCTATATGCTAGTCTGCTTATACCGCATTAAACTTGTCGGGGTTAGACAAAGTAGCCTCTTTCCAACTCCGAAGAGCATACGCTTGGCTATTTATCTGAAGGAGGTATTCCTTATATTGAGATAGAAAGCGTTATGCCGACCATAGCATCTTTCTTTCTGAGCAGGAAAAACTTAATAGGTCTTTTTTGTATTAATAGAACAGCTTACTTTTTAGCACTCATTTGAAAAAAGCCTTTATGAGCCAACTGGTTGGCCTGCTGAAACGATTTCAAGGCCTGCTGAAACTCGTTGTCTTTCTCGTGGAAGATCTGGTAAGAACCTTCGGGTCCGTACACATTGCGGGCGATATACGCTTTAATGTTGTTTTTCAGGAGGCTTTTAGAACGATTAAACTCCTGCGGCTGGTACGTAATTTTAAGGGCAGTAGCTTCTTTTATTAAATCCTGCAGCATGTTATCGGTTACATTAAAAGAAGACCGGTAAGCAGCAAGACTCATTTTCTGCAGTTCGGTTTTATGATCGCGGTAATAGTTTAAAGCATACTCCCGCACCAGGTTTTTGGCGTACAACTGGTTTAAATAATTAGAATACTCGGTAGTATCGCGGGCGACAAATATATCCGGCATAATACCGCCGCCGCCGTACACAATGCGGCCTTTGCTGGTTTTATATTTCAGTGAATCATTAAAGCGAATGCTATCGGCGTGAAAATCTTCGCCGTGCTGATAACGGTTCTGAATATCTTTTTCGTAATCTTCGGCGCCCGCGGTGTAAGGTTTCTGAATAGAACGGCCGCTAGGTGTATAATACCGCGAAATAGTGAGGCGTAATTCGGAGCCATCGTTTAACGGAATAGGCATTTGCACCAGCCCTTTGCCAAAAGAACGGCGGCCTACAATTAAAGCCCGGTCGTTGTCTTGCAAAGCACCCGCTACAATTTCGGAGGCCGAGGCGCTGCCTTCGTCTACCAGCACCACCAGGGCACCGTCTTCAAAATCGCCCCGCACCTGGGCGTAAGTTTCCGAATCGTATTTGGTACCTTTGCCGTCGGTGTACACAATTTTCTTGTTCCCCGCAATAAACTCATCGGCCATTTTGGTAGCCCGGTCCATGTAGCCGCCGGGATTTCCACGTAAATCCAGCACCAACCGTTGCAAGCCTTTCGCTTTCAGTTTAGTTAAGGCCGTTTTAAATTCGTCGTAAGTATTGGCTGCAAACCGGTTTACTTTAATGTAGCCCGTTTGGTCGTCTACCATATAACTTACTTCCACCGATAAAGAAGGAATGCGATTGCGGGTTACCACAAAATTAATTGGTTTCTTTTCTTCTTTGCGTTTAATGGTCAGGTTTACTTTAGACCCTTTGGGGCCGCGCAATTTCTCAAAAACGCTTTGGGTAGAAATGCCAATTCCGGCCACGTTCTTGCCATCTACTTTTATTATTTTATCACCGGCCTGTATGCCCACGGTTTCGGAAGGACCACCACTAAGCGGCGCTACTACCTGAATGGTATCGCGAAAAATATTAAACTCTACCCCGATGCCTTCAAAATCGCCTTCCAGGTAAGAGCGGGCCATATCCATTTCGCTGGCCGGAATATAAGCCGTATGCGGATCTAACTTTTCCAGCATTTTGGTAATAGCTAAATCCGAAAGTTCTTCTACATCCACCGAATCCACGTAATCCCGGTCGATGTAACTTAGAATATCGCGAAATTTGAGGTAACCTTTGGCCGTTCCCTGGGCATTATTGCTGGATGCTTTAAAGCCATTGGCCCCGATTAGAACGCCAACCGCTAAAAACAAAGAAAAATACAAAGGCAAACGCACCTGAGCAGGAGAATTCTTGCGGGCCTTGGGCGTTACAGGATTGCCCGGCACTACTTCCACTTGGTCGGGAGCGGACAAGTTATCTGGTGTGGAAAAGTTTTCTGGATTGCTATTCATATTAAAAGAAGCATAAAACAACTGCTTACTCACTAACACAAGATTACGTAAAATTATTCAAAATTCATATCTATTATTTATATTACTTTTCTACGTTCAATCCATTATCAATAAGATATAGAATCATGTAAAACTTTCAACTAAATAATAAGCTTAGATTAGATTTAAAATGCAAATTTTACTTAAAAACCACCAATACAAAGTATTTAACTAAGATCCGTGGACCTAATATTTACAACCATGTACCTTTAAAGATAGCTTGGCTTTATATAAAGACAAAAGCAACAGCACCTATTTCATACGTAATAATTAAAATATTTAAAGATAAACAGAGCACAGCTTTTATAAAATTTATTATAAATATCCTATTCTATCTACCTCTTCATTACCTGTTACTTAAGTTATTTATCCAGATTGGCAGATATAATGAACGCTTGGTTTATGTAAATAGTACCGGCATAACACCGGTTATTTGTAAAACAGCACTTAGAACAATTAATCTTTCTCCGGTCCCAGGCTATTAGTTACGCGTTTTCCACAGCACAGAGTTCGGAAATTTTAATTAATTTTGCCTCAGCATATCACGTATACGAAAACATAAAAATTAGTGGGACGGGTAGTAGCCATTGATTACGGGAATAAACGAGTAGGCATCGCCGTAACCGATCCGCTTAAACTAATTGCCACGCCCCTGGATACGGTGCACGCCAAAGATATCCTGGACTTTTTAAAAGCTTATACCCAAAAAGAAGCAGTAGAAGCTTTCGTGGTAGGAATGCCCAAAAACCTGGATAACAACCCGACGGATGTAACCAGTGCGGTAGTGGGTTTTGTAAGGAAACTAAAAAAAGAATTGCCGGATATTCCGGTGCACACCGTAGACGAACGGTTTACTTCTAAAATGGCTTTTCAGGCTATGATAGACGGCGGCTTGAAAAAGAAAGACCGGCGTAATAAAGAAACCGTAGATAAAGTGAGTGCTACTATTATTTTACAATCTTATTTGACCCAGCATAATTTATGATCTATCCTATAGTTGCTTACGGTGACCCGGTATTAAAAGCCCCGGCTAAAGATATTCCGCAGGATTTTGCAGATTTGCAAAAGTTAGTAGACGACATGTACGACACCATGTATAATGCCCATGGTGTTGGTTTAGCTGCGCCCCAAATCGGCAAAAGCATCCGGTTGTTTGTGATTGATTCGGCGCCGTTTGAGGAAGACGAAGAAAAGAAAAAGGCCGCCGTTAAAAAAGCGTTCATCAATCCGCAGATAGTAAAAGAAGAAGGCAAGGAATGGGCATTTGAGGAAGGCTGCTTAAGCATACCGGGCGTGCGCGAAGATGTATTCCGGCCCGAACGCGTAACTATTCAATATTACGACGAAAACTGGCAGCAACACGAAGATGAGTTTGACGGTTTGGTGGCCCGCATTATTCAGCACGAATACGACCACATCGAAGGTATTTTATTTACCGACCATTTATCCGGCTTTAAGAAGCGTTTAATTAAAAGCAAGCTCACCAAAATTACCAAAGGCGATGTGGATGCCGATTACCGCATGAAGTTTCCGGGAGTAGGCAGACGCTGAGTTTTGATTCTAACTCTTTGAGCAAAAATGAACTTATTAGCCTAACGCTTGGCTAAACGACGGGCGATGCCGTCGGCTGAGGCTGGCGTTTAGCTGTTGTTAGTGGCTGTTTTTTATTTTGTTGCAATACTACTCCATAACTCAATTTTGACTTTCATCTCATCACTACAAGTATTATAATGTTCTTCTAATTCTTTAAAACGCCTTTTTAAAAGAAGAATAGTAATTGAATTAATCATTTGAACAAGTTTTAAAGCTGTTTCTACATTTGATATATTATGAATATCATTCTTGCTTAAACTCCCTTCATTAATTTGAATCATAGAGAGATATTCGGAATGAGCATAATTTGAATAGAGGCTATACATTTTTTCAAATAACTCACTTTTCAGTCTACTATTCTTAAGAAGATTACCCCAACTCTTTAACCTAGGTAGGCCAAAAGAATCCAATTTCCATAAATCTTGAGATTTAAGTGTTTTATAGAATGGACTTGTTTTGATTTCATTTTTAATTTCTTCTATAAGGTGTTCCTCTTTTTTTAGTTTTTCCAAGTGAATGCCGCTTAATTTATTAGCAAATGCTTGGCGTGACATAAAACCTGAAACTCTCCATAGTCTAAATCTAAATACATTTTCTGCGTCAGTATCAGAGTCGAAATACAAATATTCAAGAGTTAAAAATGTTTCAATGATAGACCTTGTGAGAATGAAAACTGACGGAGAATCGATAATCTCTATTTTAGCTTTAGATTTATAAATTTCAAAGTCTTGTGGCTTAGATAACTGTATAACACTTTTGGATGCAAAAATTAATTTAGTAATCAAGGTTTCAATGTATACTTCTCCTTCCTTGAGTTTAGGTTTTAATTCATATACTTTTTGAATTAAATAACCTTGAAGCATTATTATTTCATTTACACTTTCATTTAAATCCTTGAGATTAACCTTTGTTGATTCACTTAACAATATGGATATTCTATCTTGAGGATTCATATATTATAAATTGCCACTAACGTACTTGTGTAAACGACGCCGAAGGCCGTCGGCCGAGGTGAAGTTTACACGTTGTTGTGCTTAGTTTTTCATTTACGGTTTATAGATATTGCTTCAATTGCTGACTTTTAAATGTTTACGCTTGAAAAAGGCAAAAATGAATCCTGCCAAAATATGACCAATTATCACTAATAAAATCAAGAATAACTGGCTAAGTCCATATGGGTCAACTCCTAATAATTCGTGGCCAAATTTTGTCAGCAAAGCTAAATATGCTAAGAAAAGAATTAGGTTTAGCAGAAAGAAAGTCCAAAATCTAGTCCACTTAGAAAGCCAGTAAATACTTAATAGCCAAAGTCCAAGTGGTATCAGTATAAATAATGCTATTCCCATTTCTTTAAATTAAGCACAACTACTGGATAAACGGAGTTCGTTCCGGTTATCACATCTTTGAGTGGAAGTTTTAAAGCTGTTTACTTTTTTTACTTAGCCAATTTAACGAATACTTTCCTAACTTATAGTATGGCGGCGGGAGATCAAAGAACATTTAGGCAATTATTCTTAGGGGAGCCGGCCTTAGCTGGCTATAATATAAAGAAAAGTCAGAAAATCTTCTTTTTTAACATAAAAGGTCGTTTGTTCGTCGATGTGCATGAACTGCACGTGCGGTAAACCTACTTCTACAAAAGCATCTACGTAAGCCTGCCCCGATTCTGCCGGTTCCGGCGCGGCCGTGGTTAATACTTCCATAATATATTTGCGGTGGCAATATTCCGAACGAATCAGCTTAATTAAAACATCATCGCCGCCGCCCAGCGCAATCAGCGTACCTTTTGGTTGCTTCATCGTTTACATATAGCAGTACTACAAAATTCCGATAGGTACACACCAGATAAAATGTTATAACAATTCTACCAGATCATGTAACATATACGGGCGATTGATCAAATATCTTTGTATTGGTTAAAACTAAGTAAGCGCCATTAGAATTTACGATAGATATTATGAATACAGTTCTGGAACCCACTACCCAACAGGAAGCCACTGTCCGGGATACTTTTCCGGTAAACGGCATGACCTGTGCCTCCTGTGCTATTAGCGTAGAATCGATGCTAAAAGCGCAACCCGGCGTGCTAGATGCCAACGTCAGCTACGCCAACCGATCGGCCGAAATCCAGTACCAACCCGATGTAATAGCTTTGAAAGGCCTGCAAAAAGTTGTTAGCCAGGTGGGTTACGAACTTTTAGCCAATACGGAAACGGCGGCGGAAGAGCGGGAACTGGCCGAAAAACAACATTACGAAACGCTTAAAAAACGGACTCTGGCGGCTTTCGTGCTGACCTTACCGGTGGTCGTGATTGGTATGTTTTTTCACCACGGGTTTCCGGGTTCTAACTTCATTATGATGGTGCTAACGGCTGTGGTTATATTCTGGCTAGGGCGCGATTTCTTTGTGAATGGTTTTAAAAAGGCCCGCCATTTATCGGCCAATATGGATACCTTGGTGGCTTTGAGTACGGGCGTTGCTTTTTTGTTTAGTGCTTTTAATACCTTGTATCCGCAGTATTTTGCCAGCCGGGGCTTAACGCCCCAGGTTTATTTTGAATCGGCGGCCGCTATTATAGCTTTTATTTTAACGGGCAAACTAATGGAAGAACGAGCCCGTACCGGCACTTCCGCGGCCCTGAAAAAACTAATTGGCCTGCAACCTAAAACGGTGCGGGTTATCCGGTCCGGTCAGGACGAAACCGAAATACCTATTAGCCAGGTGCAGCCCCAGGACCGGGTAATTATCCGTCCCGGCGAAAAAATACCGGTAGATGGTTTGGTAAACCGCGGCGAATCGTTTGTGGATGAAAGCATGATTTCGGGCGAACCCTTGGCCGTAGCGAAAAAGCCGGGCGATGCTGTTTTTGCGGGTACTTTAAACCAAAAAGGCAGTTTTGAATTAGCAGCACAAAAAACCGGTTCCGATACTTTACTGGCTCAGATAATTAAAACCGTACAGCAGGCTCAGGCCAGCAAGCCACCGGTGCAGAAATTAGTAGATAAAATAGCCGGTATATTTGTGCCCGCCGTTATCCTGATTGCCTTGTTCAGCTTTGCGGTCTGGTATTTTTTGGGGGTAGAAAACAACCAGACGTATGCCTTACAAGCTTTAATTACGGTACTGATTATTGCCTGTCCCTGCGCTTTAGGTTTAGCAACACCTACTGCTATTATGGTAGGCGTGGGCAAAGGTGCCGAAAACGGTATTCTGATAAAAGATGCCCAAAGCCTGGAAACGGCCCATAAAGTAACGGCCATTGTATTAGATAAAACCGGTACGCTTACCAAAGGCCAACCGGAAGCCGAAAACCTGATCTGGGCCGCCGACGTGGTGGATAAAGAGGAGATTAAAAGCGCAATTCTGGCCATTGAATTGCAATCGGAACACCCGCTGGCCGATGCCATTACCCGGAAATTACGGGCCGAAGCAATTGCTACCGTGGCCACCGATGCTTTTGAAAGTATAACCGGCCAGGGCGTGAAAGCTACGGTAGGCGGCCTTACTTATTACCTGGGCAACGCTAAATTAATAGCCGGGGCGCAGCTTACTTTTTCGGAAACTTTACGGGCCCAAGCCCAGGAACAAGCAGCTTTAGCGAAAACGGTTATTTATATTGGTCGGGAAAAACAAGTAGTAGGTATCCTGCCGGTAACCGACCCGATAAAAGAAACATCGGCGGAAGCTGTCCGGAATTTGCAGCAATTGGGCTTGCAAGTCCACCTGCTCACCGGCGACACGGTCCAAACTGCCCAAGCCATTGCCAAAAACGTAAATATAAGCAGTGTGGCCGCCGAAGTATTGCCGACTGATAAAGCCGCTTACATCCAACAACTGCAGGCGCAGGGCAATATAGTAGCTATGGTGGGTGATGGTATTAACGATTCGCCGGCTTTAGCCCAGGCCGATATTGGTCTGGCGATGGGCAAAGGCACCGATATTGCCATGGAAGCGGCAGATATGACTTTGATGCATTCGGATTTGCGGCATATAGTTACGGCCATGCGTTTATCGCGGGCTACCGTAAGGGTTATCAAACAAAACCTGTTCTGGGCTTTTATCTACAACCTGGTCGGAATTCCGGTTGCGGCCGGCGTGCTTTACCCGTTTTTCGGTTTCTTGTTAAACCCCATGCTGGCCGGAGCAGCTATGGCCCTGAGTTCCGTTTCGGTAGTAACGAACAGTTTGCGGCTGCGCACCATTAAACTTTAATATCAATTTTTAATTAATAATTTTATAAATATGAAAACGTTAAAATTTAAAACCAACATAAACTGCGGCGGCTGCATTGCCAACGCCAAACCTTTTCTGGACACCGTACCGCATGTAGATAGCTGGGAAGTAGACACCCAAAACCCCGACAAAATTCTGACGGTGAAAGGAGATGACATAAACGCCACGGATGTAATTGATAAAGTGCAGCAAGCCGGTTATAAAATAGAAGAGAAAAAAGGATTATTAAGCGGTTTGTTTAAATAAAAGGCAGGGCGGCGGGAAAGTTTTCCTGCCGCTTTTTTATCATACCCACTATATTTTCCCTATTTTCGTTTTTCAAAAGCATAAAATCAGAAGTATCTAAACGGCAGGCACCTCATGATTATAGAACAGTTCGAAGATAAAGGCTTAGCGCATTTTTCTTATACCGTAATGAGCGAAGGCCAGATAGCGGTTATTGATCCGGCCCGCAACCCGCAGCCTTATTATGAATATGCCTTGCTGCACGATGCCCGGATTGTAGCCGTAGTAGAAACCCATCCGCACGCCGATTTTGTAAGCAGCCATCGCGAAATATACCACACAAAAGAAGCAACCGTTTACACCAGCCAATTAACCGGGGCCGACTACATCCACCAAGCTTTTGATGAAGGCGATTCTTTTGAGGTGGGTGAATTAACGCTGCACGCCATTAACACGCCGGGCCATTCGCCGGATAGTATTTGTGTACTGGTAAAAGACGCGGAAGATAAACCAGTAGCGCTTTTCTCCGGCGACACCTTATTTATTGGCGATGTCGGCCGGCCCGATCTGCGGGAAAACTCCGGCCATACTACTGCCGACCGGGAAACCCTGGCCCGCGCCATGTACCACTCTACCCGCGATAAACTAATGGTTTTGCCGGATGAGGTGTTGGTTTATCCCACGCACGGAGCTGGTTCTTTATGCGGTAAAGGCATTAGCGACGCTCATTCCAGCACCATTGGGGCAGAAAAAGCTGGCAATGCGGCCCTGCAAGCCATGACCGAAGATGAATTTGTAAAATACCTGTTGGCCGACCAGCCGTTTGTGCCTTTATATTTCCCGTTTGATGTAGAATTAAATAAAAAAGGAGCGTCTATTTACAAAGAAAGTTTATTGAGGGTGCCCCATTTGGCTTCGGATTGCAACCTGGATAAAAATACATTATTAATCGATACCCGTCCGGCTGCTACCTTCCGGAAAGGTCATTTACCCAATTCGATTAATTTGCATGACGGCTTAAAGTTTGAAACCTGGCTGGGAGCCATTGTTTCGCCGGACGAAAAGTTTTATTTGTTTACAACTGATGAAGAAACCCGGGACACGATCATTGCGAAAACCGCCAAAATCGGTTACGAAAAAAATATTGCCGGCGCTATTGCAAATCCCGACGCAGCCACCGAAACTTCTCCCGAACTGGAATTAAACAGTTTCAAAACCAACCCGGACCAGTTTACCATCATCGATATCCGCAATCGCCGGGAAGTAAAAGAACACCCCATTTTTACCGATAGCCTAAACCTGCCTCTGCCGGAATTGCGCCTCCGCTTAAACGAAATACCCACCGATAAACCTATTCTGGTGCATTGTGCCGGCGGTTACCGTTCGGCTATTGGCAGCAGTATTATTGCAGCCAGCATCAAAGCCCAACCAATTTATGACTTGGGCGAAAGTGTTAAGCAGTTTTCCTGATTTCAGCAAAGAGTAATCAGTTATAAGTAAGCAGTAAACAGGTATTAGGTTTAATTACTTTTATTTTAATAGCTTCCACTAAATAAAAGATCAGCTTACTTTTGTCTCTACCTGCATTTATAATCAAATTTCTACTTTCCGGAAGCAGCCGGATTGGCAGAAATCAGGTCGGCACTAGTTAAATGAGCGCTGCTATAATTACCTTGCTTAAAGCTAATAATCCTGGGGGCGAATGCGGCTGCGGGAAGTTTTCTTTTCACTTTGTTGTTTCTTGCCCAGAATACGCTGTTGGTGCGCGGCTTTAGATGGCTTGGTAGGCTTGCGTACTTTTTGTTTCGCGAAAGCTTTCGTTAATAGTTCGTAAAACTTTTGGATGCACCGCTCTTTGTTGCCTAATTGGTTGCGTTCGGTTTGGCAAATTAGTTGCAAATATCCTTCGTTGGTGATATAACTGCCCAGCTTTTCGTTAACTAAAGTTTTTTCTTCGTCGGTTAACAATTCCGAACTGTTTACCCGAAACCGCAGCTCCACCTTCGAAGATACTTTATTTACATTTTGTCCGCCGGGGCCGCCGCTGCGGGAAGTTCGAAATTCAAATTCTTTAGTAAAATCCTGCACGTTTAAATTTATTTTTGGCTTAGCGACTAGCATCTGGTTTATGGCGGTTTTCGGAGCACTTTTCTGTCCGTCGGAAGCGAACCTACCTAGGAGCGGTAAAGTTTGATTTTAGTGTTTCAACTACCATAAGCTATATGCCTTGTTAGCACCGGTTATTTATCATTAATCCCACACTTCATTCATTTCGGTTAGTATTATAGGACTTCCATCGGTAATAACAATAGTATGTTCATGTTGTGTAACATAACCGCCCTTATTACCTATCAACGTCCAGCCATCGTTCATTGTATTCGCAATTGTTGAACTTGTTGAAATAAAAGTTTCGATTGCCACTACTGAATTCTTTTTAAATCTCCTCAAATTTAATCGGTCGTAGTAGTTGGCAATCTCACTTGGTTCTTCGTGTAATTTTCTCCCAATTCCATGTCCTGTTAAGTTTTTAATTACCTTAAACCCAGATTTATTTGCTTCATTTTGGATCAATCGGCCGATTTCAGCAATTCTAACGCCTCCTTTTATGTTATTAATGGCCTTTTTTAAGATTCTTTTGGAAGCGTCAACCAGAGGTTGATGCTTATTTATATCTTGTCCTAAAACAAATGAGCCGCCATTGTCTGCCCAATAACCATCCATTTCTGCAGAAACATCAATATTAATCAAATCACCTTCTTGAAGTACCTTTTTATCGGAAGGAATTCCATGGGCGATTTCATTATTCAAACTGATACAGGTCCAACCAGGAAACCCATACGTTAATGCAGGTGCTGATTTTGCCCCATATTGCTTCAATAACAATCCTCCAAAATTGTCCACCTCTTTAGTTGTCATACCCGGTTTAGCATAGTTTCGCATTTCTTTTAAAGTTAATGCAACAACTTCACTTATTTTTTGCATTCCGATAAGTTCGGATTCACTTGTTATTGACATATACTAATTGTTTAGAACTTTCATTTTCAAATTGGTGCTAACATACGTATTAAAGGTGTTGGTTGGCTGAATTAACGCCAAACGTTTTCCGTATATTGAAATTTATCGGTTAATTAATAACTGCTATACGCAAAACTGGTAAAAACCTGGTCTATTACCATTCATTACCTTCATCCCACAGAATTCGAAGAATTCCAAAATAATCTAGCCAGTAGGCAGCCGATTAAATTCCGGCGGAATGCTGGAATTAGCATAATATCTTTCCTGCTTCTTTTTTTAATGATTTGCGTATTATTAATTAAAACGACGCTGAACTGAGAATATATTGCTTTACAAATGCCCCAATTATTACGAATTCTTTACTACTTACCAATCTTTCACCGCCCAAAAAATTATCTTAAAAGCGTTTACTTCATTTGTATTTGTGCCGGCTTATGGCTGGACTTGGGCTGTAACAGCAACAAAAAAATCGATAATAAGCAACAAGTTTCTTCTACCAGTACTACCCGCCCGATGCAAGTAAATATTGTTACCCGTCAACTTTTTACCGCCCTTCCTTCTGCTTCCGGCATGGAGCTGATCGGAGATAAACTTTACGTTATTGGCGACGATTCGCCTTATTTATATATACTGAACCGGGAAAATTTTACGCTGGAAGATAAAATAAAGCTTTTCGAAACCGACTTATTTGGTACCGGTCGCATACCGAAAGCTTTTAAGCCCGATCTGGAATGCCTTACTTCGGTTCAGGTAAACGGGCAGCCGTATTTGGCTGCTTTTAGCTCCGGCTCCGCTCCTACCCGTACCAAGTGCTACCTGATTTCTTTAGCTCCCGTCGACAGCGATACGCCACGAGTGCAGGAATACTCTTTAAAAGAACTTTATACGGCCCTGCAAACCGAAGCAGCCTATTTAAAGAACGATTTGTTAAACATTGAAGCGGCCGCTACCCACGCCGACCATCTGTATTTATTTCAGCGATCGGTGCAAACCGGCCATAATGTATTGTTTCGTTTTCACCTCCCGGATTTCCTGCAACACCTTACGCAAGTATCCTCCCCCATTCCGGCAAGCGAAAAAATATTATTTACCTTGCCCCGTTTAGCGGACTTGGACTCCCGCTTTTCCGGAGCAATTACTTTCGATGAAAAATTATTTATAACCGCTTCGGTTGAGAACACCAGCAACGCAATCCTGGACGGGGAAGTCGCCGGCAGTTTTGTGGGTTATACCGATTTAAGTGCGATCAAATCCGGCCGCCAGCCAATAGCGCTGCATACCGCCTTGATCCGGGACGCCCAAGGGCAAACGTATAAAGGCAAAGTAGAAACTTTAGTTGTTACCGGACGCACAAACGCCAACACCTACCAGGCTCTGGCCTTCACGGATAACGATAACGGCGAATCGGAGCTTTTGGTGCTGGAGCTTACGTTGTAGGTTGAGTTATTAGTTCTTAGTGGTTAGTGGTTAGTGGTTAGTAGTAATTGTTAGTTATAGTCTACAAACAGAGGTCTAATCTTTCTTATACCACTCTTATTTCCAATGTTCGCTTCCGGGAATTAAACCCAGATATCTGGCGCGGGCGTCCTCGCCCGTGTCTACTTTCTTTCCGGCCTCTGGCCGCTATAAACACCAGAACAATGTTGCACGTTATATATTGGAAGCGGCCAGAGGCCGGAAGAAGGCCAGCACCAGCGAGGACGCTGGCGCTAGTAACTGCTAATAATCAAACATTTACACATTCTCTATCACTAATTAGAGGCAATAGAAAAAAGTAAAATAATTTTATGCAATCTTAATTCCTTTTGCATCATAACTTAGATGTGTTTAATAACTAAAAAAGGATATTATGAAAAAGTTAGCTCTTCTTTTCTTTATTTCAGCTTTAATTGCTCCTGTTGCAAAAAGTCAAATCCTTTCTCCTGAGGAATTGAAGGAAATTCATAGTCTAAAGGAGGTAAAAGAGATAACTTCAAAGTTAAATGAAACTGGCTATAAAGAGGGCTATAGCTGGGATGATACTGTTGTTGGCAGAATAAGTAATTGGCAGTTTCAAAATAAGCCTGGGGAATTCTCTGATTTTACTGTAAGGCGTATTGTAGACAAAACAGGACACGCCGAAACCCGCTACTGGATAAGTAATATTTACCACTACAAACAATTTATAAATAGTTTATCTAAAGAAAAGTATAAAGTAGAAGGTGCGACGATTATCTCAGATAAAATTTATACAGTTTTAAAAAAGAAAAATATATCTTTCTTGATTGGTGAACACCTGAATGCAAATAATAAGATTTATTATGAAGTAATAATAAAGGAAGACAAAGCTTAAAACGCTTTTAAGCCAAATCGTTGTTATGCGAAGAGTTAGTACAAAGCTCAACAGCAACTTTATTTAATACCTACCAATTTTACTTTGCTCTTATTCTTAAATAACAGAAGGTAATCTCTTCCGAAATTACCTTCTATTGCTCTACCCTAAAATTCACTTTATCGGACCGCGGCTAAGAAGCGTTTTAATGCTTTTTGGCCGTTGTTAGCACCTGTAGTTTTATTCTGTGGGCGTAACATTAACAACTTTTTCAATAGGTAATCTTTCAGCAAATTCTTTCAAAGTATATTCAAACTTTGTCAAATTAAAAATATCTTTAGCCTTACTCGCTTGTTCTGGATGAATGATTTTACAGTCCTTAAACTCAAAGTCCTCTAGAAGATGGCCAAATCTATTGTTTAAATTTTGAGCACTTATAAGTCCAGATTCTTCTACTTTCTTAAATAATTTTTTATAATTTTTTGTCAATAGATAATAATCAGCAGGTGGAAATACATTTGGAATATGTTCTGTCCATGTAGCAAGCGTAATTACTTTACCATCAGCTTTGGTTTTGAAAAGATAAAGTTTAGGAACATAATAGTTTTCTCCTAAAGATTCCTGTATACTTTCTCGATTTAAATTAAAATTATAAAAATCGTTTGATTTATCTATTGGGTAATATTCAAGTTCATATTCTTTAAAAAGCCTTTCCGAGTGTGTAGCATTGATAGCAGCCCAATTTTCGTAAAGGTCACCGTGGTTTGGCTTGTATGGATTATCTGCATCTATTGAAGATTGAGGATTTAAAACATACAAATCAAAATCTCTTATAAACCTATCTACAAAACCAAAAGCAGATTGCCCAAAAAAGTCAGGCCTTAAAAAGTTTAAATTAAAAGTAAAATGAGTATAGTCGAAATCACTAAAACTTTCGAATAAGTCAATATCTTCTTCCTCTATTGCTGGTTCGTCCCAATCAATTGAAAAATATGTCTCAGTATCTTCATTTTCAACAAACCATTGTGTGTCGCTTTCACTCGTTGAGATTAGATTATTATTCAAATAATCAATGATTTTTTCTTCAGGGAGATGTGTAGCTTTCTTTTTGTAAAAGTATAGGTCGTAACTCATTTTTCTGTTGTTACTAATTTATCTATTGGTGCTAACTAACCGAAAAGCAGCATTATGCTAACCCAGTTGACTTTTGAAACTTGGGTGCCACACGATTTTTAGACGCTTGTTCGTAGGCGTAGGCAATGGCAATGAGTTGGGATTCGGTGTAGGCCCGTCCAAAAAAAGACATACCGACCGGCAAGCCTTGCACCAAACCCAACGGCACTGTAATATGCGGATAACCCGAAATAGCAGCCGGTGTAGACAAACCATAACCGGTAATATGGTCGCCGTTTACCAGGTCGGTGCACCACGATGGCCCGTAAGTAGGCCCCGAAATCGCGTCCAGTTTATGTTCGTCCATCAGGCGGTTGATTAAATTGCGGGAAGTAGTTAGGTTTTTGTTTTTGGCGGCCAGATATTCCGGGCTGGTCAGGGCGCCCTTTTCGGCGGAGCCTTCCATAATTTCCTGCTTAAAATAAGGCATGGTCTGGGCCTCGTGCTGTTGGTTAAAAGCAATTACATCCTGTATTGATTTTACTTTGGCGTTGGCAGTTGCCAGATATTTATTCAGGCCGTCTTTAAACTCGTACTGCAACACCGCAAATTCATCGGCGCCTAGTTTATTGATGGGTTCCATAATTTCTACTTCCACAATGGTAGCGCCTTTGCTTTTCAGTAAGTCTAGGGCTTTTTGCAGAATAACATCCACGCCTTCGTGCCCTTTCAGGAAAGTTTTTTCGACGCCAATTCTTTTACCCTGCAAAGCATTCACATCCAGAAATTTGGTGTAATCCGGCTGTATTTTACCGGTGCTTTCCTTGGTAATAGCGTCGGCCGGGTCTACGCCGGTTAAGGCGCTTAATAAAATAGCAGTGTCGCGCACGGTGCGGCCCATCGGACCGGCCGTGTCCTGGGTTTCCGAAATCGGGATAATGCCGGAACGGCTGAGCAACCCGACGGTAGGTTTCAGGCCAACTACCCCGTTTACCGAAGCCGGGCACACCACCGAACCATCGGTTTCGGTACCAATGGCTACCGCACATAAATTAGCCGCTACGGCCACACCCGAACCGGAACTGGAACCGCAGGGATTCCGGTCCAGCACGTACGGGTTGCGGGTTTGTCCGCCCCGGCTGCTCCAGCCGCTTGCCGAACGCGTAGACCGGAAATTAGCCCATTCGCTCAGGTTGGTTTTACCTAGCAATACGGCTCCGGCGGCACGTAATTTGGTTACAATAAAAGCGTCCTGGCTGGCTTTGTTGTCGGCCAGGGCCAGGGAGCCGGCCGAAGTAGCCATTTTATCGGCGGAGTTAATATTGTCTTTTATTAAAACCGGAATACCGTGTAGCGGCCCGCGTACTTTACCGGCTTTTCGTTCTTCGTCTAAAGCCGCGGCAATTTCCAGGGCATCCGGATTTGTTTCGATTACAGAGTTTATTTTGGGCCCATTTTTATCTACTTCGGCTATCCGCTGCAAATACATTTCGGTAATTTGCCGGGAAGTCAGATCGCCGTTTTGCATTTTCTGCTGCAAATCCGCAATAGTTGCTTCGTTTAGTTCAAAATCGTAGGTTTCTTCGGTTGCAGCGGTACTATCCTGGCCTTGGGTGGCTTTGTTATTGGATTGACAGGAAACAATACCTAAAGTAGATAAGGTAATACCGGCCAAGGCACCATTCTTAAAAAAATTTCTTCTGTTCATTTGTTCTTTGTCGTAAGGATAACGGCTCATAAAAGCACAAAAGCACTAATTACCAGCCGCTTTTTGCTTGAGAATGAGTTAAAAAATAGAATAGCTTTTATTGCTGAAATATACTAAAAGTAATCCGAAACCAGCAATGCATAGCCCATCAGTACAGGCGCGGTAAATATTTATAGAAGCATCGCGCCTGCCTGCATTAAACCATAATACTAAGCCGTATATAGCGCACCAGTAACTGCCAGAGGACCAGGAATATCTGGGCGAACAAATCTAACTTTCCGCTGCTCCATTTTAAATTTCTGCTGCTTCAATTTTGCTTTCAACCAGTTCGGGGGTTATTTTATTTTGCTTCCAGCCAAAGTCCTGGTTGGTTTTAACTACGTGGCAGGAATGGCACAATAACTGAAAATTAGAAAGCCAGCAACCGCCGCCGCCGTGTTTAACCGGAATAATATGATCGGCTTTGAGGGTTTGGCGGGCACCACAAA
>Ga0210040_10000257_pt1 | contig 92831 bp, 80 predicted proteins | sample CryGeyCG12114_NA_FD_185462 | JGI IMG/M metagenome (GOLD analysis project Ga0210040, IMG submission 185462) | Groundwater microbial communities from aquifer - Crystal Geyser CG19_WC_8/21/14_NA (SPAdes) (version 2) | ecosystem: Environmental > Aquatic > Deep subsurface > Groundwater | place: USA... | reverse complement strand
CGGCTCTGCGCCATTTGCAAATCAACTACAAAATTACCCAGCAGCGACTCATAATCACCCTTGCTGAGTTCTACAGGTGCAAAGCCGATTACTTCACTCATTTTGGCGGTTACCTGCAGGCGGTAAGGCGCAATAACGGCCTCAGTAAGCGGGTCGGCGGTAATGGCACTATCAACGGCCACATCTGTATTGGCAAGGTTGGGCGAGGCTTGCCAGGCCAGCGGCTGACAGGCGCTCAGCAGTAAAGCCGCCAGCGCAGTACTCAGGCTCTTATGGATTCTGATCTTCATGCAGGAAGGTGTGTCGAATAACTTATCCACAAAGGTAAGCGGTTCGATGGCTCGGCGCAAGCAGCGCTTTGGACAGCGTACCGGCTTCAGTTATCAAACGAAGTATAAACAGCAAAGGCAGCCTTGATGAGCTGCCTTTGCTATAAGCCGGAAGACTTAATTTTTATTATTTCTTCCCCTGGCCCGCCATATAATTTAATGTTAATCCAGTCAGAGTTTTCACGCCCAGCTTCATGCCGCTTTCATCTATGTAAAAATCCGGTGTATGATGCGGGGCAGCGGTAGCGGGATCTTTTCCTTTGGGCATACCGCCTACAAAAATAAACAGGCCGGGTATCTTCTCCTGGTAAAAGGCAAAATCTTCGGCCCCGGTTACGGCTTTGGCCAGAATGACGTTCTGCGGCCCCGCAACCGCCTGCAGCGTGGGCAGCATTTTATCGGTCAGTGCCGGATCGTTGTAGGTGATGGGTGTTTGCGGTATAATTTCCACCTCGGCTGTGGCGCCGGCGCTCTCGGCAATTTTGGTGGCTGTCAGTTTAATCTTGTCGTGTATCTGCTGTTGTGTCTCCTTGTTCAGCGCCCGGATAGTTCCTTCCAGTTGCACCTCCTCCGGGATAATGTTGTTGCGCACGCCGCCGTGTATCATACCTACTGTTATTACGGCGGCATCTTCCGGCAACTCCACCTGGCGGCTGATGATGGTTTGCAGGCCCATCACAATCTGCGAGGCCGTTACCACCGGGTCGATGCCCGCCCATGGATAAGCGCCGTGCACCTGCTTGCCTTTTACTTTGATGCGAAAAATATCGGCACTCGCCATGGTACCGCCCGGTTTATACTTCAGTTTGCCTACCTCTGTCTGCGAGTTGATGTGCAGGCCAAAAATTACTTCCGGCTTCGGGCTCTTCTCCAGCACGCCCTCCTGCACCATCAGGTTGGCGCCACCAATCTGCCCCACCGGAGAGCCTTCTTCGGCTGGCTGAAAGATAAATTTTACGGTACCGGGCAAGTCATTTTTCATACCTGCCAGCACTTCAGCCGTAGCCATCAGCATGGCAATATGCGTATCGTGGCCGCAGGCATGCATTACGCCTACTTGCTGCCCGTTGTACATAGTAGTTACTTTGGAGGCAAAAGGCACATCCGTCCGCTCTGTTACAGGCAGTCCGTCAATATCTGCGCGCAAGGCCACTACAGGTCCCGGCTTGCCGCCTTTCAGCACGCCCACTACACCTGTGCGGGCTACGCCTGTCTGCACTTCTATGCCCAGCTTTTTCAGGTGAGCGGCTATTTTGGCAGCGGTTTCGGTTTCGTAGTTTCCCAGCTCCGGGTGCTCATGGAAATCGCGGCGCCATTCAATCATATGCGGCTCCAGTTTGTCGGCCATGGTGTTGGCGCGGGCAATAAGCTTGCTTTGCTGTGCAAAAGCAGGCGCCGACGCTAAACTAAGCCCCAGGGCAGCAAGCAGAAAGCGTTTGTAGAAAGTATAATTGCTGTTCATATTGTTTACCAATTTAAAGTGAAGTGATAAATATACAATAAAATCCAAGCGGACAATGAAGATGTGATTTATACTTTGATGCAGACGCTCGCAGGAGTTGCGCACGCTGCGGGGTCTTTGTCATAAACTTCAGCAGCAAGCAGAATCGCCCGCTCCCAAACAACTCTCCCGGCATCTCCCGTACAACATATTATGCTAAAGCGCTGGAAAGAAATCGTTCGGAAACTAAAGGAGGATATTTATACTTTATACCTGGCGGCCAATGATCCGCGTATTCCATTTGGGGCCAAAGTGGTGCTGGTTATCACGGTTGCTTATGCTTTTAGCCCCATCGATATTATACCTGATTTTATACCGCTTATCGGTTACCTGGATGATTTGCTGCTGCTGCCACTCGGCATCTGGCTGTGCTTAAAATTGATTCCCGATGAAGTTCTGGCTGAATATAGAGCCAAGGCGAAAGCACAAATCCTGGAGCGGAAACCCAACTATATGATGGCTGCTTTTATCGTTATTCTGTGGCTGCTGCTGGGTTACTGGTTCTATCAAACCTGGATAGCCCACCTCGACTAATCTATGTATAAATTATGGTATTATCCACAGTGTGCGCGTTTAGGTAGTAAGGCAGAAAGCCTTATCTTTACAGGAAAATAGACCTGAAGTATGATGTCCGACGAGCAGCAAAACCCGCAGAAATTATTTTCGGATTTTAATCCTGCAACCGCAGCTGCCTGGGAGCAGAAAGCACGCAAAGACCTGCGCGATATACCCCTCGACAAACTGACCTGGCATACCTATGAAGGCATTGATGTAAAGCCATACTATACACGCGAAGATATAAAAAATCTGCAGTTGGTGCAGCAGCAGCCCGGCAGTTTCCCGTTTATGCGCGGCCACAAAACCGGCAGCAACAACTGGCTGAACATACAGCAGCTGAGCGCGGAAGGCGACGGCAAGACAGCTATAAACAAAGCCGCTGATGCGCTTGCTAGGGGCGCCGACGGTATCCTTTTCGTGGTGCAGCAGCCGCAACTGTTTGATGTAAACTACCTCCCTGAAAAGATTGATCTCAGCCGGCACTCCATCAGCTATGCTTTAGCGCAGCAGCCCGATGTGTTTTTAGAAAAACTTTATGCCGGCCTGCAGGCCAGGCAGCTGCCATACCCTGGCCTGCACGGCTTTGTGAACTACGACCCCATGACTAGCAATGGCGTGCTTACGGATGAAGAAAATAATGCGATTATCCGGCTACTGGAGCTAACCAAAGACAACCCTGATTTTTACGGCGTTACCGTATGCGGCACTAACTTCAGCAGTATCGGGGCTTCCATCACCCAGGAGATTGCCTATACTCTGAGTGCCGCCGTAGCATACACCCACCGCCTGACGGATGCCGGAGAAGCGCTGGAACCGGTGCTGCAAAACATGCAGTTTTATATGGGCTCCGGCACTAATTATTTTTTGGAAATTGCCAAACTCCGCGCGCTGCGCCTGTTATGGGCCGCTATAACAGAAGCTTATCAGGCCGAACAGGATATGGCGGCATACCTGCGAATTCATAGTGTTACTTCCAGCTGGTATCAGACAACGCTTGATCCTTACATGAACATGCTGCGCGTTACCACTGAAGCCATGTCTGCGGTTATTGCCGGCTGCGACGCGCTGACCGTGGTGCCGTTCGATAACACTTTTGAAAAACCTGATGAATTCTCGGAGCGCATTGCCCGCAACGTGTCTACCATTCTGAAAGAGGAAGCATATTTAGATAAAGCCATCGATCCGGCTGCCGGCTCTTATTACCTCGAATCGCTTACCAGCGAACTGGCTACAAAAGCCTGGGCGCTGTTTAAAGAAGTGGAAGCCAAAGGCGGATTTGAAGCAGCATTTAAAAGCGGATTTATACTTGACTCCATCACTAAAATCAGCCGCCAAAAGTTCAAGAATATTGCCAGCGGCCGGGACGTTCTGGTGGGCACCAACAAGTACCCTAATCCGAAAGAAAAAATTGATTTTGACCCCGAGAAGCTGATCCAGAGCGCCGGTTTCGACACCACCCGCGCCGCTTACCCCACCGAGGTGATGCGCATGGCTACAGAGCTGCACCTGCGCAAACGCAAGCGCCGCCCAAAAGCTGTTATAGCCGTTATCGGAGACCCGGAGAAACATCGCCTGAAAACTTCCTTCGCGCTGGAGTTTTTCAGCTGCTCCGGATTTGATACCGAGATACAACAGTACGCATCAGCCGCCGCAGCAGCCGACATCGTGCTGCATGCCGCCGCCGAAGTGGTGGTTGTTTCATCGTCGGAAGCTGCTTTCCTGCGTGAATTTGGCCCCAAACTGCGCCACCATCTGGATAAGCCCATCGTTATTCTGGCAGACGACCCGCAGCACATGAAAGCGGAAATGGTGGAGCACGGCTACAATGAGTTTATTTTTGAAGGTTGTGATATGTCCGCCATCCAGAAGGCAGTGCAGCAAAGGCTGGCGAGTTAAATAACTGAATTTTGAATGATTGAATGAGTAATTATACATAATGTATTCACTCATTCACTTGTTCGCTTACTCAAAATTAAGCAAATGAAGCCTGACTTCTCTGACATAGACATAAACAAAGTTGCCCCGGCTGCGGTACAGGTTAAAGACGCTTCAGAAACGAAGCCATGGAGAACCGCCGAGCAAATTAAGGTGAAAAGCTTTTATACTTCGGAAGATGTAAAAGATTTTGAACACTTGGATTTTGCCGCCGGTCTGCCGCCATACTTGCGCGGCCCCTACAGCACCATGTATGTGCAAAAGCCTTGGACAATACGCCAGTATGCCGGTTTTTCTACCGCTGAAGAAAGCAACGCTTTTTATCGCCGCAATTTAGCTGGCGGCCAAAAAGGTTTGTCCGTAGCTTTTGATTTGGCTACGCACCGCGGCTACGATTCTGATCATCCGCGCGTGGTAGGCGATGTGGGTAAAGCCGGTGTGGCGATAGACTCGGTGGAAGACATGAAGATTCTTTTCGACCATATTCCGCTCGACCAGATGTCGGTTTCTATGACGATGAACGGCGCGGTGCTGCCGATTATGGCTTTTTACATTGTGGCAGCTGAAGAGCAGGGTGTGTTGCCGGAGCAACTCAGCGGTACCATTCAGAACGACATCCTGAAGGAGTTTATGGTGCGCAACACCTATATCTACCCGCCAGAGCCGAGTATGAAAATTATTGCGGATATTTTTGAATTTACCTCCCGTAACATGCCGCGCTTTAACTCTATCTCTATTTCGGGTTACCACATGCAGGAGGCCGGCGCCACCGCCGATCTAGAACTGGCTTATACGTTGGCTGACGGATTGGAGTATGTGCGCACTGGTTTGCAGGCAGGTATGGACATAGATGAATTTGCGCCGCGCCTGTCGTTTTTCTGGGCCATCGGAATGAACCATTTTATGGAAATCGCCAAAATGCGCGCTGCCCGGATGCTGTGGGCCAAACTCCTCAAGCAGTTCAACCCGAAGAACCCGAAATCGCTGATGCTGCGCACGCACTGCCAGACCTCGGGCTGGAGCCTGACGGAACAGGACCCCTTCAACAATGTGGCCCGCACCTGCATAGAAGCTCTGGCGGCCGCGCTTGGCGGCACGCAAAGCCTGCACACCAATGCGCTGGATGAGGCGATGGCGCTGCCAACAGATTTTTCGGCCCGTATTGCACGTAACACACAGATTTACCTGCAGCAGGAAACAAACATCACCAAAGTGGTTGACCCCTGGGGCGGCTCTTATTACGTGGAAACGCTGACCCACGAGCTGGCGCACAAAGCCTGGGAACTGATTCAGGAAGTGGAAGAACTGGGCGGCATGGCCAAAGCCATAGAAACAGGTTTGCCAAAAATGCGCATCGAAGAAGCCGCCGCACGCAAGCAGGCACGCATCGACTCAGGTAAAGACGTGATTGTAGGCGTAAACAAGTATAAACCGGAACAGATTCAGGAAATCGATATCCTTGACATCGACAACACGGCCGTGCGCGAATCGCAATTGCAGCGCCTGGCAAGTATAAAAGCCTCACGGGATGAAGGTGCTGTACTGAATGCCTTGCAGGCGCTAACCAACGCAGCTGAATCAGGTGTGGGTAATTTGCTGGAACTGGCGGTGGAAGCTGCCCGCCGACGTGCTACGCTGGGTGAGATTTCGGATGCTCTGGAAAAAGTATATGGAAGACATAAAGCTGTGATAAGATCTATTTCAGGTATTTATAGTGCCGAGCTCTCCGATGATGAAAACTTTGCGCACGCCAAAGCCCTTGCTGATAAGTTCGATGAGTTGGAAGGCCGCCGCCCGCGCATCATGGTCGCAAAAATGGGCCAGGATGGCCACGACCGCGGCTCCAAAGTTATCGCCACCTCCTTCGCCGACCTTGGCTTCGACGTAGATATCGGCCCGCTGTTTCAGACGCCCGCTGAAGTAGCCATGCAGTCCGCCGAAAACGACGTACACGTGGTAGGCGTTTCCTCGCTGGCAGCCGGTCATAAAACGCTGGTGCCGCAACTCATCGAAGAGCTTCGCAAACTTAACCGCGGCGACATTATGGTAATTGTCGGTGGCGTGATTCCGGCCCAGGATTACGATTTCCTGTTTAAAGCCGGTGCAGCAGGTGTTTTTGGCCCAGGCACCATTATTTCGGTAGCTGCGGAGCATATTCTGGATAAGCTGATAAAGCAGGTGGAGGCGTAGTAGCTATCATTTTCTTGTAAAGTATAAAAGGCCACAACTAATATGAACCAGTTGTGGCCTTTTATACTTTCTGGCGGTGACGCCCAATGGGTACGAGTTTCCAGAGCCGCTTTTATACCTGCATAAGTGAATCTACAAACTTGTTTCTTCTTTCAACTTTCTTTCGTCTTTATCCACAAAATTTAAGTACTGCGTTGCAAGGTTATAATTCTCATTAATATTTTCAAAAGCATCACCCAAATATTGCTCATAATTTTCTTGAATATCTGGCAAGCAACTTTTAAGCGAATTAATTAGCACTATTCTTGATGCATATTTTTCAAAAACAGCAATATCTTTCAAACTCATGTTACTGTTATAATACAGATTTTCCCAACTATTTGGCGAGGCCATGCTAGATAGAGATTTTATATAATTTAAGACATTACAGTCTTTATAAATATAAGTTTCTATTTTCTCTTTAAGCTTACCTACATTTTCAAATGATTCTAATAAATTAAATAACCTCCAGTTTTTATGTGTAGCTGGATTTCTAAACAGTACTTCTATAGATGATTTGAATAACCGTTCAATAAATTTATTAACTGCTTGACTTACTTCCTCTTGGGCCTTTATTGATATTACTTCCCCTGATTCCTCATAACCATGTTTACTGTATAAAAGTAGCTCTCCTACTGAATGCAAGTCAGTATTATTATCAGTGATATAAGTAAGCACATCAAGGACCTTTTCAGAAGACACTTCCGACAATAGCCTTACAGCCTTTCTATTTAAACTACTTGAGTTCCTTGAAAGGCTGGTGAACTGGCGACCAAAATTAAAGCTATCTGAGAAGTGAGTATCAGTAAAGAGGTATTTTATAAAATTACATGTGCCTACTTCATTTAAGTCTTCTTCGAATAAACTAAATTTTTCATAAACAATATCGCTACTGTAGCTCTCTAGATATTTCCTTTCTTTATCAAGATTATTATATTCTTTTTCTGAGAAATTCATCAAGATATTTTTGAAATCAACATCCGGAATTTGATCTTCCCCAATGGTAAATTCTAAATATTTTCTAAAGTATGGTTTAGCACCAATATTCTGATTCTTCCTCAAAGTAGCTTTTCGTAAATTGAGGCTGCCTTCATCTGGAGATTCAAAATATACTTCATTGAAATTTAAAGGCTCTTTCTGCCTTGGCAAAGAATGGTAAGGAAAGAGCCAAGATGTTAACCCTATTATTGCCTGCACTTGTTCTTCTGATAAATTTGTTGCTTTCTCTATTGCTCATACTTTGTTCTTGCGTTGTCGCCTTCAAGTTGCCACTCTCCCTCAAATAATACATCTGGATTTGAAAGTATTAACTGAAAATATGATGGTACAAAGAGCCTTAAAGACTCTATCAAAAATAAATCTAAAGCATTGACTTCACCTTTTAAACTTGCTACTACAAAAGTAAAAGAGTTTAACAACCTCTTTGAATCCCGAGGTGTAGAAATGAAATACCTGTGCATGATTTGTAGCCTTGAATTAAAACCAAGCCATTCATTTTGATTTACAACTGATGGGTTTTGGTCTTGCCACTCCTTGAATAAGCTTAGGGTATATTCATGTCTCCTTTCGATAGATAGCTCTGGAATCCGAAGTGGGAGTTGCACAATTTTTTCAATAAATTTTTTACCATCTACTTCTGTACCACCACCATATGAAGTAGCTAATGACCTAGCAACCATTTCTTCATCAAGTGATAGGACATATCGAATGTTATCGAAATCAGCAGTTTGTTTAACTATTTTGAGGAGCAGCTTGATTTCATCTTTGTCAAGTCTATCAATGTCATCAATAAAAATGATTAAAGGCTTATCCATCTGTCGAAGAATCTGATTAACCTCTTCCTTTTGTTCTTCAAGCCCAGTTTCTTCGTCTAAGAAATTACCCAAGCCTCTAAATATTCCCTTCGCGGTATTGGAGGCATCTATTTCAGCAGCACCTATACTAACCTTTGGAAGATATAAATAATCTGCAGTATTCTTCAAGAACCTACCGACTTGCTTTAACTTTGGCTTTAATTTATCTTCTCGCTTTACACCGATGTAAATCTTTTTAAAGAGCTCAACCATGAGTGCTTCCCTGGTCTCGAAATTCCATGGATTGAAATAAACAGCATAATAATCTTCGCTCTTAAATTTATTTTTTAGTAGCTGAATTATGCTTGTTTTACCCGATCCCCACTTCCCATAAAGGCCAATCACATAGCAGCTTTTATCTTCTATCTTAGCAATGGTATCAAAGGCAGCATTTACAAACCTGTCTCTTTGTAAAGAATCTTCTTCTATTCTTCTTATTGGTTTATCATTTTTCATCAACATCTTTAAACTTAAAATTCCATCGTTAATAGTACAATGTACAAATAAAGTTAATCATGAAACTAAAATACCTCCTCACAGCCGCAGCAGCCGTCCTCATTATCTGGTTCATCTATGATGCCTCTTCTCAGCCCGGCGTAGATGATCTGAAAGGTAACTTTAAGGAAGTAGCTATGTACCGGAATGAAAACAACACCGGCCCTATCGTCCGGATTTACGCTGTGACCGTAGCGGATACGCTCTGGAATGAAATGCAAAAGTATGGCAATTACATGCCGCACACCAAGTATGGCAACACCAAAGTATATTTTTTCCCGGCAGATAAGCCGGCGCCAGCAGAGATTTATCCGGGTGATGCAAACTTTGATGCGCGGTTTCAGGAAAATGCCTTAGCAAGGTATGAGAAGGATGCGATGGGCCAGATAGCATTCGTAAAATATCCCTTCCGGTAGCATAGCAATAACAAGTATAAGCCACTACTGCTGAGGCACAAAATGTTGTGCAGATACGGCGCGTAAAACTTCCTGCTGGCACCTGGCACTAGGTTTGCGAATAGCTCGTTTAAGAACAAAAGGAGCTATCATGATTACACTTAAACACTTTATAGCAGCAGTTATACTTTGCATCGGCAGCTTTTCGACTTCTGCGCAGGGTGAAACGGGCAACTGGTACTTCGGCAAAAACGCTGGCATCAATTTTAAAGGCGATACAGCTATCGCCCAGACCAACGGGCGTCTGACAACAGAAGAAGGAAGCGCCTCGCTTTCAGATAAAAATGGCAACCTGCTGCTATATACCAACGGTATTACCGTCTGGAACGGCAAACACCGCGTGATGCCGAACGGCAACGGCCTAATGGGCGGCAAATCGTCAACGCAATCGGCGCTTATACTTCCCAAACCAGGCACCGACAGCACATACTACATCTTCACAACTGATATCCAGGCACAATCTAATGGCTTGCGTTACAGCGTGATAGACTTGCGTAAGGCTGAAGGAAACGGTGATATCATTTCCAGAAACGTGTTTATGATTGCCCCTGTCACCGAAAAACTGACTGCTGTGCGCCACAGCAACGGCCGCGACTGGTGGGTTTTGGCGCACCGCTGGAACAGCAATGCGTACATGGCCTACCTGGTGTCAGCAGACGGTGTGAGTGTGGAGCCGGTGATGAGCAATGTGGGCACGGTGCATGGCGGCCCCAACCGCAAAGCCATTGGCTATTTAGTGCCTTCGCCGGATGGCACGCGCCTGGCCGCTGCACTCTGGAACGACGACAGTAACTTTGAGATACTCCATTTTAATTCAGCGACAGGAAAAGTATCAAATCCAATACTTCTGAAGGGTTACACAGAGGCTTATGGTATAGCTTTTTCGCCGGATGGCACAAAAGTATACGGTACCACTAATAACGGTAAAATGAACAAAGGCCAGATTGTGCAGTTCGATTTGAGCGCAGGAAGTGCCGATGCGGTAGCCAAATCGGCGGTTATGGTGGCAACCTCGGGCAGCCCGACTTTAGGCGCCTTGACGTTAGGGCCGGACGGCAAAATTTATGTGGCCCGGAAAGACAACCTCTATCTCGGTGTTATTGCCCATCCTGATTTGAAAGGCACCGCCAGTAACTATACCGACAATGGGTTTCATCTGGCTGGCCGCAAAAGCGATCTGGGTCTGCCCAACTTTGCCCAGGGCATCGGCACAGCTTCTCCTCATAAAACCACCAGCCGCTAAGCGCCATACTTACGAAAAAGCGCATTGGGATAATCTTTAAAGCATAAATCACCTGTTTTATACTTTCAGGATTTTACTTTTGGTTATACCCTCCTTTATCTGTTTACCTGATTGCATACTTATGGCACTTCGCTCAAAAATTCTAAATTTGTGAGCGCATCTGATAAATAAAAGCTCTTGGCCAAACGATACAGCTCCGAAACCTACGTGCAAGGCATTTTAGCCGGAGATCGCGTGCTGCTCAGCCAAGCTATTACGTTGGTGGAAAGCAAACTGCCCGCCGACCAGAATCTGGCCCAGCAGGTAATCAGTCAGGTGCTGCCCCATGCCGGAAAATCGGTGCGCATCGGTATAACTGGCGTGCCGGGGGTAGGCAAGAGCACGTTTATTGAGGCTTTTGGTGATTTCCTAATAAAAGAGGCAGGTAAAAAACTGGCGGTGCTGGCCATAGACCCAACCAGCCAGCGCTCTGGCGGCAGCATTTTAGGCGACAAAACGCGTATGGACTTGCTGGCTGTGAATCCACAGGCTTACATCCGGCCTTCCCCGGCGGGTAAATCGCTGGGCGGCGTAACCAAAAGCACCCGCGAAACCATTATACTTTGCGAAGCAGCCGGTTTTGATACTATTTTTGTGGAGACCGTAGGTGTGGGCCAGTCAGAAACGGCGGTGCATGCCATGGTAGATTTTTTCCTGCTGCTGATGCTGGCCGGTGCCGGCGATGAGTTACAGGGCATTAAGCGCGGCATCATCGAAATGGCCGACGCCATCGCGATTACCAAAGCCGACGGCAGCAATGTAGATAAGGCCAAAGCCGCCCGCGTCGAGTACCAAAACGCACTGCACCTGTACCCGCCTGCCCCGTCCGGCTGGATACCGAAAGTCAGCATCTGCTCCGCCCTACACCATACGGGCCTCGATACAATCTGGCAAACCATCGCCGCCTATCTGGAACTTACTAAGAACAACAGCTTTTTTGAGCAGCAGCGCCGCAACCAGAACCTGCAGTGGATGTATGAAACTATCCGCCATGCACTGGAAGAAAATTTCTTCGCCCAACAACACGTAAAAGAGCAGTTGCCCGGTATAGCCCAGGCGGTGAAAGACGGGCAGAAATCGGCTTTTGCTGCCGCAGCAGAATTACTGCGAATAAGTTGATCTCTTCTTTTTATACTATACAGGCAGCGCCACTTTGGCAAAGTAAAGAGGCCGGTTCTTTTCCAGAACCGGCCTCTTTTAGTTTATTACAGGTGTACCTTATCTTGCTTCTTGCAGGGTAACCTTTGCCCATTTGCAGATGCCTCCGAGCGGCGGGTTATACTTGTACACGTTCACCTTTACCGACGCTACGAAAGGGAACCGATCATATACTTTATCGATAATACGGTGGCCGAGGTGCTCCAGCAGGCGGGCGGGTGCGCCCATTTCTTCCAGCACCAGCGCGTACAACACCTCGTAGTTTACAGTTTGGTGTAAATCGTCTGTTTCGGCGGCACGGCGCAGATCGGTATCTATATACAGGTCGATGCCATACTTGTTACCGATTTTCTGTTCTTCGTCGTAGTAGCCGTGGAAGGCAAAAAACTCCATTCCCTCCAGTGCAATCTGCCCCATTGTATACTTAGCTGATATCGTCGAAGAAAGAGCCGGCGCTTTGTTTTACAGCAGCACCGTTGGCATAGTTGCGCGATGGCTCTGTGAACGGCCGCTGGATTTCAGGTTGGTCGGGCGTAACGGGTTGTATGTCTGGTATTGGTTTCTCAATTTCCGGGGCCGGTACCTGACCGGGGTAATCGGGCGAAGGCTGCTCAATTTCTGGAGCTGGTATGTTGGGTACCATAGGTTCGGCCGGGCTCGGCACCTCCGGATACGGTTGTGTCACATCCGGTGCCGGATCGCCGATCGGGTTATAACTGTTGCTGATGGCCACAGGAGCATTTGCCGCCGTAGACGCTGTAAGTTGATATGGTTTGTTTTCGTAGGTGGTATCCATTTCTTTCAGGGTTTTTAAAAGCTCGGCGCTCTCTACATTTACGCCCGCAGCTACTGAAAGAATACTGTTTATAGCTGTTTTTGGTTTTGCTTTCGTTTTTTCTGCTTTCTCCAGCGCCTCGTTGGCCAGGTTTTTCAGGTCACGCACCAAGCTGTCCAGGTAGCCTTCCAGGCGCTGGTGGTCCTGCTCCATTATCCGTACTTCCTGCTGCATCTCTGTTACCACTCTTTCAGCGTCTTTTTTAGCCTGCTCAAGCATCTGACGCGCCTGGTTACGCGCCTGGTTTAGCAGCTCGTTCGCTTTAAGTTCAGCTTCGCGGGCCTGCAGTTCTGCCGACTTGGTTGCCTGCTCCATAATGCTGTTTCCCGTATCTTCGGCTGTTTTCAGTGTTTTGTAGAGCGATGACTCCACCTCGCGGAGCTTCTGTGTTTCGCGGTGCGACGTGTCCAGCTTCATGCGCAGATCCTTGTTTTCGTCCAGCAGCTTCTCCCATTGCTGTGAGAGGGTCAGCAAAAACGCATTTACCTCATCCTTGTCTAATCCTCTGAATGCTTTCTCAAACGTTTTTTGCCTGATCTCTAATGGTGTAACCTTCATAAACGTACCTTTTTAATGTCCCAAACCGAAATGGTGCGGTCGTCGCTACACGAAACTAACTGATTCTGATGAGCCGACCAAAATAATTTATTTACAGAAGTGCCGTGGCTGGCATTTCGAACTTTGTCTATCACTTTCAATAATTTAAAAGTCACAGCGTCCCACAGCTTAATAGATTTGTCCATGCTGCACGTAGCAAAATAGCGGCCGTCGGGGCTGTACGTAATATGGTTGATGGTATACATATGCGCAATCTGGTAACCACGTGCCTTATAGTTTTGAGCTACCTCCCATACCCACAGGTGCGCATCGCGGCCGGCTGTGAGCAGCAGTTGGCCATCCGGCGAGTAAGCCACCGTAAACACTGAGTTGGTATGCGCTGTAAGTTCATGTTTCAGCTCCATAGTAGCTGCATCAAACACACGCACTACGTTATCGCTGTAGCCCACGGCCAGTTCGCCTGTATACTTGTTATAAGCCAGACAACGCGCACTCAGGTCTGTTTTCCGGATACTGGTTTGTAACTCAAACGTCTCTCCATCAAGCATACAAATGCTGCCGTTGCCGAGCGCTACGTATACTTTGCCCTGCTCCGAAGTATAAAGTATGTCAAAAATAGCTGCTTTCGGCATCGGCACCGATTTTAATATCTGTTTGCTGTTGAGGTCAATCACCTGCAGGCCTTCCTGGTTTTGGCCGATGAGCAGCAGTTTGCGGTCCGGCACGTATTGCAGCGCATATACCGAGGTATTTACACGGGCCATTAACTCTCCGTTTTCCGGATTGTTGAAGTCCCAGGCCACCACCATGCCATCGCCTCCGGCAGAGAAAAAGATATTTTCCTGTCCCGATTGCACCAGCGTATACACGCAGTCGCGGTGGCCGGTTAGTGTCGTTATTTTTTGTACCTGTATGTTGCCGGCCATATCGCCACGCTGCTTGCTTGTTTCAAAATTTAGCTAAATTTACAATAATTAAGCAAGATGACACAAGAATTAAGACATAAGGCTTTCCTGCAGATTGTTTTGTGATAATCAACTCTGTTTATCATAAATAGACCTGTTGAAACAGTACGATTCTTTTTATTTGCTTACTTTCAGCGATTCTGCCGCCTTTATACTTTAGCGGCACTGGAATCACGAAGATGATTTAGCATCAACATCTTATATTTCAAAAGGCTTGTGTCTGATGTCCTGATATTCCGGTTATTTATACTTATATAAACACTCCGCTTACCTGCTTTATTGCCTATGCCCCTGCTGCTTACCCGACAACTAAATCCGCACACGGTACTTGGCATCTGGCAATTAACGGAGCCCATAGCAGAACTGCAGCAGCTGTTGCCGCCTTATGTTGATGGCAGCCAGCTATCAGAGCAGGTGCATGTGCGGCGGCAGCGTGAATGGCTGGCCAGCCGGACGCTGGTTTACAAGTTGCTGCAGCACTTTACCAAGGAGCCGCTTTTGCTCAGGCGTAACCAAGATGGCAAGCCATACTTTGCAGAAGAAGGTTACCACGTATCCATTTCGCATTCGCCATACTTGGCCGCCGTTATACTTTCTGATAAGTATAAGGTTGGCACAGATATTGAACTTATCACCCCGAAAGCGTTGCGGGTATCAGGTAAGTTTTTGTCGGAAGCAGAAAAGAAAAATATAAAATACGACGAAAAAGAAACGTGCCTTTACTGGAGCGCCAAAGAAACATTGTACAAATTGTATAGCCGTAAAAAGCTGATTTTCAAGGAAAATTTACTGATTAAGCCTGCTGCACAGCCAAATGCATTGCAAGGCCATGTGCAAACGGATAATTTTTCTAAATTGTACCAGATTTCCTTTGAAACTATACTGAACCACGTACTTACCTATAGCATCGACCAAGAGTAAACTTTTACGATTTCGAAATATACTATCATGAAATACCTCGCCTCTATTGCCGCAGTTATCTTCTTTTCGGTGAATGCTTTTGCACAATCCGGCGGGTACCGATTAGGGGATAAAGTGGCTGATTTTTCGCTAAAGGGCAGCAACAACCAAGCTACCTCCCTTATCGATTTTGCCAGCGCAAATACTGTGGTGCTGGTGTTTACCAACAACCAGTGTCCTTATGCCAAATTGTACGAAAACCGCTTGGTTGCGCTGGCAAACAGTTATGACAGCAAAGGCGTGCAGTTTGTATTTATTAACCCTGACGTAGGCAGCGGGGATGGCAGTGAAACGTTGGCTGATATGGCCGCTAAAAACTACAGCTTCCCCTACCTGGCCGACGAAGGACAGAAAGTAAGCGCGCAGTTTGGCGCTACCAAAACGCCCGAAGCATATGTACTGCGCAACAACAATGGCACCTTTGTATTGAAGTATAAAGGCGCTATAGATGATAATCCGCAACTGGAGAGCGGCGTAAAGAATTTTTATTTAAAAGACGTACTCGACGAGGTGCTGGCCAACAAAACCATTACCACCTTAGATAAACGCCCGACGGGTTGTCTGATCAAAAAATATTAAGCTACTCAAAGAACAAACATTTTGAAATGGAACTAGCGCTTTGCCTTTTAGGAATTATAGCTGCTGCCACAGGCGGCGCGGGTGTGTATTATTTGTTTCAACGCGCAAAGGATAGGCTATAGCACTGGCTGGCATGAACTTGTAGTTCGCCTTTTATATCTACAGGAAGAAGATACGAGCTACAAGTTCGCACCTGCAGAGGTACAGCGTCGCGGGAATAATAAAAGTCTGAGCTCCTGCTCCTGGCTTGTGCCTATCATTTACACCGCCGCATCATCCTCAGAAATAGCTGTCAATAAATTAGTTACTTCAGCAGCCTTGTCCAAGTCATCCATTTTTTCGAAAGAAAAAGCCAAGTTGCGCAGCGCCCGCTTAATGATATCCAGGTTGGTGCAGGGCTCATAAAAAATATCGACCGGATTAAGGTTGAGCTGCAGAATGTAATTGTCTATGTCGGCTTTAGACAGAATTAGGCCCTTGTTATACACGTTGATGTAAAACTGGATGCCGTCCATTTTATAAGTAAGTATAAATAGGTTAGGCAGGTTAACGCCATGTACGGGCATCTCTAGGCGCTTGGCAATTATCATATAGATAGCGCACAGTGTCAGCGGGTTGCCGCGTTTCGTTTCCAGCACCAGGTGCAGCATGGAGTTGGCCGGCGAGTGAAAATTTTTAGTATTGGCCGAAAATTTCTTTTCCCGGAACAGCACGTTGTTAAGCGATTTTACCTGATCATAAGGGTGCATTTCAGCCTTCATGTGCGTCCAGGCATCATAGTATAGCTGATCCATAGCCCGGGTGATGGAACTATACTCCACATCGGGGTACAAGTAAGAGTTTACGAGCCATAAGCCCTTTAACAAATCCTGTTCGCCCTCCTGCTTCCACTCCCGCATGCGGCGCATCAGCCCGTCGAATTGCAGGTTGTGTATCAAGTCTTCAATTTTCTTCTGCAAGTCCGGATTCAGTGTTTCTTCCCACTCCTCCTCCAGAAATGGAATAATGCCCTCACCCAATGATACTATCCTTCGCTCTATATGCAACGCCACATCCTCATCGCTGTCGTCCAGCAACGATATCATCGCCTTGATTTCTGTCTTGTTCACGCTTTAATTTAATTAGAAATTAAAAATGCTGGTCTACTGCTCCATCCAAGTATAACACCTCATCACCAAATTTATAATTCATAATTCGTCATTCAAAATCACGTTTGTATCACGCCTACATTGTATGGTTTTTCTATTGGCGCGTGGTTGGCAGCTTCAATGCCCATTGAGATAACATTCCGGGTTTCCAGTGGGTCAATAATACCATCCATCCACAGCCTGGCCGCTGCATAATATGGTGATAGTTCTTCGTTATACTTGTCGGTGATGCGGCTGAGCAGCTCTTTTTCAGCTTCGGGCGTAATTTCCTCGCCTTTTGCTTTTAGCGATGATACTTGGATCTGCAACAAAGTATTAGCGGCTGCCGCGCCGCTCATTACAGCAAGTTGCGCAGTTGGCCAGGCATAAATAAGCCGCGGATCATAAGCTTTACCGCACATGGCATAGTTGCCCGCGCCGTAACTGTTGCCTACAAGTATGGTAAACTTAGGCACTACCGAGTTGGCCATGGCACTTACCATTTTAGCGCCATCTTTGATAATGCCACCCTGCTCCGATTTGCTGCCCACCATAAATCCCGACACATCCTGCAAAAACACCAGCGGAATCTTTTTCTGGTTGCAGTTCATGATAAAACGCGCGGCTTTGTCGGCTGAGTCAGAATAAATAACGCCACCCATTTGCATTTCGCCTTTCTTGCTCTTCACAATCTTGCGTTGGTTGGCCACAATCCCCACCGACCAGCCATCGATGCGGGCAAGGCCGCAGATAAGCGTTTGGCCATACAAATCTTTGTACGCTTCGAACTCCGAGTTGTCTACCAGGCGCAGGATAATGTCCATCATGTCGTATGGTTTTACACGATCGGCAGGCAGTAGGCCGTAGATTTCCTGCTCGTCGAGCTTTGGCGCGGCTGGCGCGGTGCGGTTAAAACCGGCCTTCGGATTATCGCCCAGTTTATCGAATATGTTGCGGATATGGTCTAGCGCCTCTTTGTCGTCTTTGCATTTATAATCTGTTACGCCGGATATTTCGGAGTGCGTGGTTGCGCCGCCCAGTGTTTCGTTATCAATTGTTTCGCCGATAGCGGATTTCACTAAGTAGGAGCCTGCCAGAAAAACAGAGCCGGTACCTTCCACAATCAACGCCTCATCGCTCATAATCGGCAGGTAAGCGCCGCCGGCCACACAGCTTCCCATGATGGCGGAAATCTGCACAATGCCCATCGCGCTCATTACAGCGTTGTTGCGGAACATCCGGCCAAAATGCTCTTTATCCGGAAATATTTCATTTTGCATCGGCAGAAACACGCCTGCACTATCCACGAGGTATACAATGGGCAATTTGTTTTCCATCGCAATTTCCTGTGCGCGCAGGTTCTTCTTAGCTGTGATGGGGAACCACGCGCCGGCTTTTACCGTGGCATCGTTGGCCACTACCACGCACTGCCGCCCTTTGATGTAGCCGATACCCGTTACCACGCCGCCGCCCGGGCAGCCGCCCACTTCCTGGTACATGCCCTCGCCGGCAAAAGCAGCCACTTCCAGAAACGGTGCGTCTTCGTCGAGCAAGTACGCAATGCGCTCGCGTGCCGTCATCTTGCCTTTGTCGTGCTCTTTCTGAATGCGCTTTTCGCCACCACCCAGGTATACTTTCTTTAGTTTGTTTTTCAGCTGGTAAGTCAGCTGCTTCAATGCGTCTTCGCTCTTATTGAATTCGATATCCATGCAGGTATGATGAAGTATAGAAAGTGGTATAATGAAAAATCCGCCGGGTAAAGCAGCGGATTTTATGAAGAGATAAATTTTACATAGGTGCTTTACTGGTTTGCTTTCAAGGAGTCGGTTTTTGCACTGGCAGGTATCGGCTCCGGCAAACCTCCGGTAGTTACCGGCACATATACTGTATCCGGAGCAGGGCTGTTAAATTCCTGCGGGTGCTCATTCTGCATCTCCTTCACCTCATCCAACGTAATTACGCGGCCTGTCGGATCTACTTTATACTTGTCTTTGCGGCCTATCAACGAAAAATGCACGTAACGTTTCGGATAAGCCTGTACGTCACGGAGCAGCAGGTCCAACGCTTCTGTAGAGCGGGCCATGTTGTTGTACAGTTGCTCATCATTCATAAGTTTACCCAAAGAGCCCTGATCGGAGTTAAACTTGGCTACTGCAGTTTCCATCTCTTTTACCGCGCTGTTGGCGTTGGTAACCAGTTTTGTTACCTCGGCCTGCTTCAGCGTATCTGTAATCTCTGCCATGTTTACGGCAATTCTGTCGATGTAGCGCTGGGTTTGCTTTAAGGAAGAGGTTAGCTGGCTGAGGTTGGCAGCTATCTGTCCGATATTCTTCTGATTGCCGAGCAGAATTGTATTTACAGCGTCGGTGGTAGCTTTGGTATTAGCAAGTATGGCCTGTAAATTGCCTTTGGCTTCGCTGTCCATCAGCCGGTTCATCCGCGCCAGCGTAGTGTCCACTTTCTCAATTATAGGCACCGTCTTAGCCGTTATCATATCGGTAATGCTGCTTTCTGAAAAAGAAATCAGGCGCTCGCCACCTTTAAATATTTTGGTATTGTTGCCGATATAAAGCGTGATGGCTTTGCCGCCAAGCAAATCTGAACTGGCAAGGCTGGCGATGGAGGAGTCGCCTACCTGTATATTCTTCAATATCTCAATCTGCACTTTCACCTTGTTGCCCTGGTCAGTCAGCAGTTGCAGGGTTTGCACAGAACCTACCTGCACGCCGTTAAGTACAACAGGGTTAGAGACATTCAGCCCGTCCACGTTATCGTATATCACATAATAACGCTTGCTATCCGAAAAGAGGTCAGAGCCCTTTAAGAACATAAATCCGAAATACAGGATAACAATGGCCACTATTCCAAGCAGCGCAACTTTAATTTCTTTGGATATCTTCACGTGGGGATATTTGACTTAATGGATTAGTTCATCGCCTCCAGCTCTTGTTTGTAAGCTTTGAAAGCACGATATATACCTGATGCCATATACGATTGTCCGGATTTATCGTTAAGATATTTTTCTTCCGTTGGATTTGTCAGGAAGCCGCACTCAATCAATACACTAGGCATGTACGACCGCCAGAGCACCAAAAATGGCGCCTGCTTCACGCCACGGCTGCTTCGGCCTACTTTGTGCTTAAATTCCTGCTCCACTTTTCCGGCAAAACGCAGGCTGTTATCGATATAAGCGCTTTGCTGCAGGGCAAACAGAATATGGCTCTGCGGAGAGTTGGGGTCAAAGCCGTCATACTTGTCCTCGTAGTTGTCTTCTTTCAGAATAACAGCATTTTCGCGCTTGGCCACCATCAGGTTTCCTTCCGATTTTTGCAAACCCATGGTATAAGACTCGGTGCCATAAGCAGCAGAGGGGCCGGCATTAAGATGGATAGAGATAAAAAGGTCTGCGTTGTTCTTGTTGGCAATGCCCGCACGGTCGGCCAGTTCCACAAAAGTATCGTCGTCGCGGGTATAAATCACTTTCACATCCGGCAGATTCTTCTCAATCAAAGCACCTACCTGCAAAGCCAGCTTCAGGGCTACGTCTGCCTCATGCGAAAACTTGCCGTTACAGCCGACATCTTTGCCGCCGTGACCGGCATCTATTACCACAGTGCGTAGTTTATATGCTTTGCGAAATGTTAACTTACTGGAGGAACAAAGCAAAAGAATCAGGGCCAGAAACGAAACAGCAACAATATTTCTCACAACGTTCGTTAGTTAAAAGTTAAACAATAACTTTGTACAAATTAAACAAAACTTTAGGGGAAGTCAGAAGAAGTTGCGCCATATTTTATTTTTATTACTGCTACTGCAGTTCAGCATACTTTCTCCGCTAGCCGTAAGGGCGCAGGTAACGCCGCGTATGTCGGAGCCGCCCCGGGATACGCTAGCTGCGAGGCAGGATTCCATCGCCCTCCCAGCACCCAAAGGCGACATTACGTCGACTATCAAATACTCTGCCAGGGACTCAATACGATTTGAAGTGGAGCGCAAAGTAGTGCACCTGTATGGCGACGCCAAAATAAACTACGGCGAGATGTCGCTGGAGGCCGCTTACATTGAAATTAATTACGACAGCACCACGCTAAATGCCACCTCACTCGCCGACTCGACAGGCAAGCAAGTCGGGGTGCCCGTGTTTGCGAACGGCAGCGAAAATTATGCTGCCAAGCGCATTGCCTACAACTACAAAACCAAAAAAGGGCGCATTGCTGAAGTAGTAACGCAACAAGGTGAAGGTTATGTACATGCTGAAGTGATAAAGAAAGATGAGCATGACGATTTTTACGGTCTCCATGCCCGTTATACCACCTGCGACCTGGAGCATCCGCACTTTTATATCAGCGCCAACAAGATAGCCAAGTCCGGAAACAAGGTGATGTCGGGGCCCTTTAACCTGGTAATTGGCGATATTCCCACACCGCTGGGCTTCCTTTTTGGCCTGTTCCCCACGCCGGAAGCAGGGCGTTCTTCCGGTGTTATCGTGCCCAGCTTCGGCGAAGACCGCTTAAGAGGCTTTTCTTTACGTAATGGCGGCTACTACTTTGCCTGGAACGATTATATCGGCACCAGCCTTACGGGTAGTATCTACTCGCTCGGTAGCTACGATGTGAGTATTGCCAACACCTACATCAAACGCTATGCCTACCGGGGCAGTTTTAATGTTCAGTATAATTACCTTAAATTAGATGAGGCGGATATAGCTGATTCCCGCTCTACCGATGATTTATCCAGGTACCTGCCAAAAAACAACCAGTCTTTTGCCGTTCAGTGGTCGCACTCGCCGGTGCCCAAACCCGGGCAAGGCTCGTTTTCTGCCAGTGTAAATGTCAGGAGCAGTATGGAAAGAAGCCTACAGTATAACAGCACGGCAAACTACCTGGCGGCCACCCTTAACTCTACTATTTCTTACCAAAAAACCATACAAAACTCTCCGTTCAGCTATGCTGTTACGCTCTCGCAGGGGCAGAACACAGACGGCATCATGCACTTCGTGCTGCCCGACATCAACCTGAGCATGACGCAGACCAGTATATCGGAGCTGCTCACAAACAAGCCGCCGATGGGCAGATGGTATGATAAGTTCCAGATTGGCTACGGCGTGCGTTTTCAAAATTCAATCGACAACATCATTGCTGCCCGTCAGATTGCAGGCATTGATGCCATCGGAGAAACAACGACACCAGACACCATTGCCATTAACATGAACAACCTAGGCGAGTTGTGGAAGAATGGCCACCGCAGCGCTGTGCACAACTTTTCCTTCAGTTTAGGTAACTATAAGCTGCTGCGCTACCTGAACTTTACGCCAAGCGTAAGCTATAACGAAACATGGCTCGACCAGAAATATAACTACAGCTTCGATCCAGATTCGCAGAAAGTACGGATAGACACGACAAATTTTGGCAGGGTATATAATTATAGTGCGAGTGCCTCGGTAACCACGCAGATTTTCGGCACCTATGTTTTTAAAAAGGGCAAACGTGTGCAGGCTATCCGCCACACTATACGGCCAAGCGTAGGTTACTCTTACCGGCCTGATTTTGGTGCCAACAGCTTTGGCTTTTACCAGGATTTCCAGACCGGTATAGACTCCGTTACCAACCTTCCGATTTATAATTCTTTAGGACGTTTCTCAACCGGCCTGCCCGGCAGAGGTCTGCAAAGTGCCGTCACATTTTCGGTGCAGCAAAACGTAGAGATGAAGGTAAAAGCCGAAAATGACTCTACGGGCACCCAGACGGAGAAAGTAAGCCTGATTGACAACCTGGGGATCAGCGGAAGTTATAACCTGGCTGCGGAGGCTTTTAAGCTCAGCAACATCAATATGAACATGAATACCCGCCTGTTCAAAACGTTTGATGTCCGTTTTAATGCCACCTTCGACCCTTACAAACGCGACAGCGTGGGCACACGTATCGATGAATATGTGTTTGATATCAGCAAATTTAAGCTGGCCTCGCTTACAACCGCGCAGTTTGGAGTCAGCGCCAACTTTAATCCCAACGATAAAAGCAGTTCAACAGCGGTGCAATCTAATTTGCCCGTCCTGCAGCGCGATACAGACCCACTAACCCCGGAATACATCGACTTCAAAATTCCGTGGACGCTGAGTATGGATTATACCATTAACTATAGCAGAGGCTTCGGCGTTGATCCCCGCACCCGGCTTGGAAATGAAAACCGCATCACGCAGACGCTTGGGTTTAACGGTTCGCTGAGCCTCACCGAAAAATGGAAAGTAACCTATACCACCGGGTATGACTTTGTTCAAAAAAATGTTTCCTACACCAACCTCAGCATTTACCGCGACCTGCACTGCTGGGAAATGAGCATCGGCTGGACGCCTTTTGGTTTGCAGCGCGGCTATAACTTCACTATCAACGCCCGCTCGGCCCTGCTCCGCGACCTGCGCCTGACCAAAAGCAGATCCGGCTGGAACAGGTAATCAGAAGCAGGTGCCTTGCCAAATAAGTGGCTGTTTTTGATTTGAATTTTATAGCTTTACGGCCTAACTATAGTATAAGCTATGTCTGTTCATAAATCTGACGTAAAAATTATTACGACGCACCAGCTGCAGAACATGAAGGAGCGCGGCGAGAAAATATCCATGCTCACGGCCTACGATTTCTCTATGGCCGGTATTCTGGACACCGGCGGCGTTGACGTGCTGTTGATAGGCGATTCTGCCTCAAACGTGATGGCCGGCCACGAAACAACTTTGCCTATTACGCTGGACCAGATGATATACCATGCCTCATCGGTGGTGCGTGCCGTAAAGCGTGCATTTGTGGTGGTAGATATGCCGTTTGGGTCTTACCAGGGAAATTCTTCTGAAGCGCTCCGCTCCGCCATCCGCATTATGAAAGAGTCCGGGGCGCACGGCGTCAAGCTGGAAGGCGGCGCTGAAATAAAAGAATCTGTTACGCGTATTCTGAGCGCAGGCGTGCCGGTAATGGGGCACCTGGGATTAACGCCGCAATCCATCTATAAATTTGGCACCTACACCGTGCGGGCTAAAGAGGAGGAAGAAGCCGGAAAGTTGTTGGAAGACGCGCAGTTGCTGCAGGAACTCGGTTGCTTCGCCATTGTGCTGGAGAAGATTCCAGCAGCCCTGGCCCAGCGCGTGGCCACACAGCTGCACATCCCGATTATAGGTATAGGCGCCGGGCCGCACGTAGACGGGCAAGTGCTGGTGGTACACGACATGCTGGGCATCAATAAAGAGTTTAAGCCTCGCTTCCTGCGCCGCTACGCCGACCTCCACACCATTATGACAGATGCTGTGCAAAACTACGTGAAAGACGTAAAAAGCCGCGACTTCCCCAGCGAAAAGGAAGCTTATTAATTACGAATTAAGAATTCCGAGTTCCGAATTACGAATGTTGGGGTTCTTTGATGTATGCAATCGGATTGATGCTCCTACTTTACTTATCACTTGTAGTTCTTAACTTAGAACTCGGAATTCGTAACTCATAACTCAATGTTGCAGGTTTTGTTTGAGGATAACCATGTGCTGGCGGTAAACAAACCCGCCGGGCTGCTGGTGCACGGCGACGAAACCGGCGATATGACCCTGGCTGACCTGGCAAGAACATACATCAGAGAGAAGTATAACAAGCCGGGCAACGTGTTTGTAGGTGTGGTGCACCGCCTCGACAGGCCGGTGAGCGGCGTGGTATTGCTGGCCAAAACCTCTAAAGCCCTTGCCCGCCTTAACGAGCTTTTCAGAAACAAGAAAACCCGGAAAACTTATTGGGCAGTAGTGCACAAACGGCCACAGCCAGAGCAGGGCACGCTGGTGCACTGGCTCGTAAAAGATAGTGCTAAAAACATAACCAAAGCCTTCGCCAAAGAAAACAAACAAGGCCTGCGTGCAGAGCTGCACTATCAGCTCATCAACAGTCATAGCAACACGCACTTGCTCGAGGTAAATCCTATTACAGGAAGGCCGCACCAGATCCGGGTGCAACTGGCCTCGCTGCACTGCCCTATACTTGGCGATTTAAAGTATGGCGCTGCCCGGCCCCTGCCTGATAAAAGCATAGCCCTGCATGCACGGCAGTTGCAGTTTGAGCATCCTACTCTTAAAAAGCCCATTACAGTAAGTGCGCCGCTTCCTGCCAATGAGGTATGGTCGCCTTTCCGTTAGCAGTAGCCTTCCATAAGCGCACCACAAAATGATTCTTGTCATTTTGTGAACTTTTAGATCGCAATATCTATTTAACTTTAAATTCGTGTTGTAGATTTGTAGCATAACTGGTAAGGTTATAGTTTATACCCTGCCTGCATAAAATTCATATTCATCACTCTTACTTTTATTGATGGCAATTCTTATATTCTTTGTGGTGCACTGGTACCTGTCGCTATTTGTGCAGACTTTCTTTTTGCACCGTTATGGCGCCCATAAAATGTTCACTATGAATTATTTCTGGGAAAAGGCGTTTTACCTGCTCACTTATATTGCGCAGGGATCATCGTTCCTGTCGCCCCGCGCCTACGCCATATTGCACCGTATGCACCACGCGTTTTCTGATACGGAGCGCGATCCACACTCACCACATTTTTCGAACAATGCCTTTACGATGATGTGGAAGACCAAAGCAATTTACAACAACGTGCTCAACAACCGCGTGGAGCCGGAGCGCCGCTTCGAAGGCAACTACCCTATGTGGCCGGCCATCGAAAAACTAGGTGATTCTTACTATTCCAGGATTGGCTGGGGCGTGGGTTACGTGCTGTTCTATATCGCCTTTGCTACGCAATGGTGGATGTTTCTGCTGCTGCCGGTTCACTTTTTGATGGGACCAATACATGGCGCTATCGTCAACTGGAGCGGCCATAAGTATGGCTACCAGAACTTCGACAACCACGACAAGTCCCGCAACTCTCTTTTCTTTGATTTTTTGACGGGCGGCGAGCTATTCCAGAACAACCACCACAAGTTGCCTAACCGCGTGAACTTCGGCGTAAAGTGGTGGGAAGTGGATCCTAGCTGGCCCGTTATCTGGACATTGAACAAACTAAGTATCATCAAGCTGAAACCTGCAAAAGCAAAGAAGGTCAAATCAAAAATAAAGGTAGCTGCTTAAGTATAAAAAAGCCCTCCCGCAACGGAGGGTTTTTTTATACTTATTGCCAGTTAAATGTGCCTTGCCTTATACTATAAAACAAAATATTCTTAAACATATTCCTTTTCTACTTCACCTCCAGTAGTTTGGCGCGCACGGCCTCCACTAATTTATAACTGCCCTGCACATCGCTATCAACTATAGAGAGTACGCGCATCGGCGCATCAGAAATAGTATCGATTACGGCGCCTTCCACTGTATAAATACCTTTGCCGGACTTTACCTTGCTGCTTTCCGGCCTAGGTATTCTTTCCACGACTTTTCAACCACTTTAGGATCCAGCGCCACCGAAAGCTGCTGCCCGCGCCGCAGCACGCCGTTTATCGCCTGCTCCTGCTCATTTATCTGTACCGAATGCGCATGGCAGAAACTGCCAGAAATGAGAAACAGGTACCGGAAAGGGATTATTTTAGCCATAAATTGGTTTGGGTTTCTGGATGGCTGGACTACCTTTGTATAGGTATGGCTATAAATAGCAGCCACATGCTGCGCCAGTACAAAAACATTTGGGCGCACCTACCTGTTGGACAGACTATATGAGGATAACCGTATGCCGGAAAGAACACTTTAACGCAGCCCACCGCCTGCACAACAATGGGTGGAGCGATGCCCAAAATACCGCCGTTTTTGGTAAATGCAATAATCCCAACTACCACGGGCATAATTACGAACTTGTGGTTAAACTGACGGGGCCGGTAGATCCGGAAACAGGATATGTGTACGATCTGAAGAAACTAAGCGACCTGATAAAGCAGGAAGTAACAGACAAGTTCGACCACCGGAACCTGAACCTTGACACAGAAGAATTCAAGCACCTGAACCCTACCGCCGAGAACATTGCCATAGTTATCTGGCAGAAGCTGCGAAACGGTATAGGCGCACAATACGATTTAGCCGTAACACTGTATGAAACCGAACGAAACTTTGTGGAATATAATGGATAACCCACACACGGACAACGATGCCGAAGCCATGTATGACCACATCATGACCTCGCTGGAAACACCCCTTCGCCCGGATGCCTTTGCCCTGCCGGACGAAGAAAAAATCACAATTATTGCCGAACACTTCCGCGGGATAATGCACGCGCTGGGCCTGGACCTGAATGACGACAGCCTGAAAGGCACCCCTGACCGCGTGGCGAAAATGTATGTAAAGGAAATATTCAGCGGCCTTGATCCGAAAAACAAGCCGGTGATACGCCGCTTCGAAAATAAATACCAGTATAACAGGATGCTGGTAGAGCGCGATATTACCGTTTACTCTTCCTGCGAACATCATTTTGTACCCATTATTGGCAAAGCACATGTGGCGTATATTCCCAACGGGCATGTAATCGGCTTGTCGAAGCTGAACCGTATTGTACAATATTATGCACGCCGCCCCCAGGTACAGGAGCGCATGACGATGCAAATTGCCAATGAACTGAAGTCGGCGCTGCAAACCGAGAATGTGGCTGTACTTATAGAAGCCGATCACCTGTGCGTGATGAGCCGCGGCGTAAACGACGTAAGTAGCAGCACCGTTACAGCAGAGTATGGCGGCCAATTTCAGGAGCAACAATATCGTAGCGAATTCCTGGGCCACCTCCACAGAAGGTAAGCAACAGCTACGTTTCCTTCTGTATCCCAAAACTGTCCTATTTACTTTTAAAGCAACTAAATACAACAGTATGGTGTGCTATACTCGTAACAGGGAAATCCTATACACCTTATGCTAAAGAAAAACTATGCCAGGTAAGATACTGATTGCAGGCGGGTCAGGTTTGGTAGGCATGCGCCTCTCCGAAATGCTCATAGATCTGGGCTACGAAGTGGCGCACCTCAGCAGAGACCCGGACAAGATATCGACCTACAAAACCTTTAAATGGGATATTACAAGCGACTACATTGATGGGGATGCCGTTACCTATGCGGATTATGTTATTAACCTGGCCGGAGCCAGCATAGCAAGCGGTAAGTGGACGGAGGAACGTAAGAAGTTGATTTACAACAGCCGCATACAGGGTACAAACCTCCTCCACCGTTGCCTGCAGGAAACCGATCACCACGTTAAGGGCTTTATCTCCGCTTCAGCCATCGGGATTTATGGCGACTCAGGGGAGCAGCTTATGTCGGAAGAGAGCATGTATGGTGATGATTTCCTGGCTGAAGTTTGCAAAGCCTGGGAGGCTGCTGCCTGGCAGATGCGGGACCTGGGCCTCCGTACCGTTATAATCAGGCTTGGCATTACGCTGAGCAACAAGGGAGGCGCCTTGCCCCAGATTGCCCGGCCTGTTAAATTGATGGCAGGCGCGCCGTTGGGCACTGGCAAGCAGTATATGTCCTGGATTCATATTGATGATGTTTGCCGTATTTTTATCAAAGCCATTGAAGATACGCACCTGCAAGGCGTGTATAATGCCGTGGCCCCGCACCCGGTTACCAACAGAGAGTTTACCCGGGAGTTGGCAGAAGCGCTGAAACGCCCGCTGGTGCTGCCTAAAGTGCCCGCCTTTGCCGTTAACCTGATGATGGGCGAGATGAGCGAAGTAGTGCTGACCGGCCAGCGCGTGAGCGGAAATAAGATAAGCCATACCGGCTTCACGTTTGAATATAATCACCTCGAAGAAGCCCTGGAATCATTTTACGATAATATCGATGATTAAACTTTACTTATGAGTATGGGTAAACTCAATTAGAAATGAAAAATACCTCTAAAAATTCACTTAATGATAACTTCTGTAGTTATTTAGAATATCATTTAAGCCGGGCATTAAAAAACAGCGACCGAACTGATATACAGAGATTCTGGTGTGATGGAGTATTATGCGAACCTATATCTGAAGCTAAGCTCAGCAGAGTCAGAAGAATTGAAGCTAAAGCTTGGTTTGGTACAGATGGACAAGATGAGTATACAATGGCAATTAAATTTGGGGAAAATGCATTGAATCAATATATAAAAGGAGGAGATTTGGTCAGCACCATACCAAGCGAAAATTCCATGAACTGGATAGACATCGATACCGATAAAAAGACTATTGAAATAAGATTAAAATAGTAAGCCCACACCTAACAAGGTTCAGGCTTAACCCTTCGCCTATACGTGTAAAAAGACGAGGTCCGGCTACAGTATAGCCGGACCTCGTCTTTTTACTTTCCCTATTCTTGCTTAAAGAATGGTATCCATGTTCATCAGGTTCACCAGAGAGTCTATGGCAGTGGAATCTACGACTACTTTCCGTGGCAGCACGGTGGTGCAGTTATACTTCTTCATAATGTCAACAGTCGGCTTCGGAAACGGCCCCAAAGTATAACCTAGGTCTTTATCTTTATAGATCTTTTCCATAAACAGCCCAAATACAGGAAGCGCTGTTTTGGAGCCTTCACCCAGTTGTGAGGTGCGGAAATGAATGCTGCGGTCTTCGCCGCCTACCCAAACGCCTGTTACCAAATCTTTCGTTACGCCCATATACCAGCCATCCGAATGGTTGGAAGTGGTGCCGGTTTTGCCGCCAATCTGGTTGCCATTTTTCCAGAGGTCATACTCCCACAGCGCCTGCGAGGTGCCGCCTGGTTCTTCCATGCCACCTTTCAGCATGTGCATCATCAGGAAAGCAGTTTCGGTGTTCAGCACCTTCTTCTGCTTAGGCACAAACTGGTGCAGCAGGTTGCCGTTGCGGTCTTCTATGCGGGTAATAAACATGGGCTTGGTATAAAACCCGCGGTTAGGGAATGTACTGTAAGCCGCCACCATCTCGTAAATCGACACATCGCTCGGACCTAATCCAATGGAAGGCACAGACTCCAGCGGGCTTGCAATGCCCAGGCGGTGCGCGTATTTCACCACGGTTTCCCAGCCTATTTTTTCTGTGAGCTGCGCTGTTACCACGTTCACCGACTTACCCATAGCCCGCCGGAGTGTCATGGGCGCACCCGTATATTCCCAGTCGGCATTGGTTGGCGACCAACTCTTCTTCTCCCCTTTCTCTTCATAATTTATGGTAATGCGCTGGTCCACGATTTTATCGCAGGGTGCATAGCCGTTGTCGATGGCGGCCACATACACAAAGGGCTTAAAGGTAGAACCCGGCTGGCGGCGCGCCTGTTTCACGTGGTCATACTTAAAGTATTTAAAATTGATGCCGCCTACCCAGGCTTTAATGTGACCGTTGGTGGGGTCCATCGTCATCATACCGCCGTGCAGAAAATGTTTGTAGTAGGCCAGCGAGTCCAGCGGGCTCATCACCACGCGCTTCTCCAGCGAATCATTGTCCCAGGTAAACACCTTCATTTCGTGCGGCGTGTTCAGTTCGCGGTTGATGGCCGCCGTGTCATTTTCATACTTCTTTTTCAGGCGGTGATAATAATCTGTACGTTTGATAGTTTCTTCGATAAAACCTGGAATTTCTTTGTCCTTTTCGTCAACCCAGGGGTTGCGGCCTTTCCAGTGGTTATCGAAACGGCGCTGCAGGGTGCGCATCTGTTTTTCCATCGCTTCCTCGGCATAAGTTTGCATGCGGGAGTCGATGGTTGTATAGATCTTCAGACCATCGCGGTATAAATCGTAGCCATTTTGCTTGCACCAGTCGTTCAGGTATTCAGCCACCGCGCCCCTGAAGTAAGTGGCCGGTCCCTCATAATGCGATTCCACCTTGTAATTAAGCTCTAATGGCAGCTTGCTCAGCGAGTCAACTTCGGCTTGCGTGATGTATTTATATTTGCCCATCTGCGCCAGCACTGTGTTGCGGCGGCGCGTAGAATTACTAGAGTTATATCTGGGGCTGTAGTAAGTGGGGGCTTTCAGCAAACCTACCAGCACCGCCGCCTGCTCTGTTTTAAGGCTGTCGGGCGAAACATGGAAAAAAGTTTTAGAGGCTACTTTTATGCCGAATGAGTTAGATCCGAAATCCACCGTGTTCAGGTACATGGCCAGAATCTCATCTTTCGTATAGCGCTGCTCCAGCTTTATCGCAGTGAGCCACTCTTTGGTTTTAGAGATGATAATGTCTGCTAACGGAATGTGCCCTAGCACACCTTTAGATTTATCGGTGCGGGTTTTATAGAGGTTTTTAGCCAGCTGCTGCGTAATGGTGCTTGCGCCGCGCGCATCGCCCTTCAGGCTGCCGTATACCGCCGAAACAATAGCGGCGGGGTCGATACCGGAGTGCTGGTAGAAACGTGCATCCTCAGTGGCTACCAGCGCATTAATCAGCTTCGGCGACATTTTTTTGAACGGCACCGGGCTGCGGTTTTCTTCAAAATACTTGCCTATCAGCTGCCCATCGGAAGTATATAGTTCCGAGGCCTGATCAGTCCGCGGGTTCTCCAGCCTGTCAAGGCTTGGCGAGGCGCCAAACAGGTACAGCAGGTTATATTCTACGCTCAGCAGGTATAGTACAACAAGGGCAAAACCCAGAAGAAATGCCTTCCAGACAAACCTGACAATGCTACCATACATGGTTGCTTTAGGTACTGCTACTTTTTCTTGCTCCTGCGGCATGGTGTTCAAACAGAGAAGGCCCTCATAAAATTCCCAATCAAATCTGATTCAAAACGATTGCAAATATACCTTTTGTATACCACTTTTGATGTTTAAACCTTATAAAACTTGGCGAAACACGTACTTCGCCGCCATACTTTCCACAGCACTGCTTATCTTTGCCTCAAATTTTATATCTCGCTTTTCCGCCACATGCACTATACTTTACAACAGGCGCTGGAGAAACTGCAAGGCTTGCCGCTTACCAAAACCACCAGGCGGGAGTTAGTGCAATACTTCCATTTCGGTAAAACGCACTATACCACACCACAGGGACTGGTGCTGGATGTGGGAGAACTAACGCTGGCCGTAAACTGCCCGTGGCAACTGCAGCAGCCGGGTAGCGACATCATCATCAGGCATAGCGATGTGTTTATCCGCAGGCGCGAAGCCGGTTTGCCTGCGCCGGTATGGGATTGGAAAGTGCCTGGTGCCAGCCTGCGCGACCAACGCCTGAAAGACCTGACCAACAAGGCCGATGCTATAGTAGTGGCGCGCGTAGAGCCGGAGCGTCAGCAGGGATTTATACTTCATTTCGCTAATCATTGCCAGCTTACCGTATCTCCCGATCCGGCACAGCTCGTAACAGAGTACTGGCAGCTCTTCAGCAACACGGATGATTTTAAATTTTCTGCCAGCCCGGACAGTACGGTATAAACCGGGGAACTACAATGCACCGGCAACCTTTCCGGCAGCTACATAGTATGGCCAAGGTATACTTTGCTGCTCTTGAACATACGCCTGCAACTTTTTGAGTTTGAAGACCTGCCCTGGTTTCCGCACATTATCCGGGAAGGCATGCTTGATTTCCTGCGCTTTATGATTTCGAAGCTGGGCGCTTACGAGGCAGCTCTTCCGCTGCTGCAGGAGCTGCTCGACCGCACACACCAAAGCCAAATTACTGACCTGTGCTCCGGCGCCGGTGGCGGCATAGCAGGCATACAACAAGCCTTGAGCCAACGCATGGGCAGTTCCGTCCACATTACCCTCTCCGACCTTTACCCCAATGTAGAAGCGTATAAATATCTGCAAAAGCAGTCGAACGGTGCGCTGGATTTTATTCCAACACCAGTTAATGCCGCAGCAGTGCCTGAAAGCATTACCGGCGTGCGCACTATTTTCTCCTCCTTCCACCATTTTCCGCTGCCTGTGGCTAAAGCCATACTTCAGGATGCTGCCGACAAGCGCGCCGCTATCGGCGTGTTTGAGGGAGCCGATAAAAGCTGGCTGGAGCTGCTGCTGCTATGGTTCGTTTTTCCGGTTATTATACTTCTTGTTACGCCCTTTATCCGTCCGTTCAAGTGGAGCAGGTTGCTTTTCACATATCTTATACCGCTAATTCCGTTGGGAATCCTTTGGGACGGCACCGTATCGCTGCTGCGGATTTATACTCCTGGTATGTTGCGACAGATAGTTTCAGAAATCAAAACAGAAAATTATACCTGGCGCACCGGCAAAGCAGGAACAAGGCCGGGCAAGTATGTCATCTATCTTATCGGATATCCGAATGATTGAATTTTGAATAACTGAATTTTGAAATGACCAGACTAAATTATTACGACAAAATTTTGCTTAGTTTCGGATCATGCTAGTGTAAATAACGTTGATCTCCGACTAATCTCTCTGCCAGATCAGCGAAACGGCAACTACTAGTTTATACTTTTGTCTGAAACAATATTAAATGATTATCAGGATGTTATACCTGAGTTTAAAAGCAACTCTGTCGATAAAACTTTTAAATTTACACTTCGCACATCCTGTTTATCCTGGGTGTAGGAGCTTTCGATAAATCTTTTAAATCCTGATTCAGACAAATGCGCACGCTGCAAAGTTTGCGTTATACTTTACTTGAAAACCGATTTATGAACCGCTACCGCCACGCGCTGACACTGCTTCGCATTCCGTTTTCTATCTACCTGATGCCGGTATTTTGGTTTGCGTTGAGTACACTGGCAGAATTTAATGTATGGCGGGCGCTGGCCGTTTTTGTTATACTCCATTTGCTGGTATACCCGGCCAGCAACGGCTACAACTCTTACTACGACCGCGACGAAGGCAGCATCGGCGGACTGAAGCAGCCGCCTCAGGTAACGAAGCATCTCCTGCACCTGGTGTGGCTCTTTGATGTGCTTACGGTGGTGCTGAGCCTGCTGCTTTCTCCGCTTTTTGCTGCGCTGGTAGTGCTGTACCTGCTCATCTCCAAAGCTTATAGCTACGAGGGCATCCGCCTGAAAAAATATCCTTTTCTGAGCACCTTGGTAGTGACGTTTTTCCAGGGAGCATTTACGTACGGAATGGTGCAAACTGGCGTGGGCCTTACAACGCATCAGGTGCTGCAAACGCCCAATCTATGGTTTGCACTGGTCAGTACGCTTTTCCTCTGCGGGTCTTATCCCCTCACCCAAATTTACCAGCACGACGAAGACAGGCGCCGCGGCGACCGCACCCTAAGCTTGCTGTTGGGTATTAATGGCACTTATTTATTTGCTGCTGTCGGGCTGGCTGCCGGTGCTGGCTTGTTGCTCTGGTTATACTTCAGAACCAATCAGGTGCATAACATTTACATTTTTCTCATCTGCACCTTACCTGTTTTATACTTCTTCACGGCTTGGGTGCTACGGGCACAGCGCGACGTGCGGGCAGTGAATTACGAAAAGACGATGCAGATGAATAAAATTTCCTCCGTTTGCATTAGCATGGCCTTTATTACCATAGCACTGATACGACACTATTTATAACCGCATAGAACGTTGTGGTCTGTTTGCGTATACAGGTAAAATACTTACATCTGCCTATGAAGTTCCTCGATGCCATACTGGCCAGCCTTGCCGGCACCGCCGCCATGACCGCTTTTTTATATCTGCTTTCATATGCAACGCACCGTGTAATGAAAGTTATCAAGATATTGGGCACGATGTTGCTGTTCCGGACACAGCCTGATGGTAGTCTCTCCGATGCTTTCAGTACAAAAGTAGCAGGCACCATAGCGCATTATTCTGTGGGAGCTTTTTTTGCAGTGCTATACCTTGCCCTGTGGGATTCTGAGGTTGGTCTGATTTCCGCGTCCTGGTCGTTGCTATTCGGGCTGGCAAATGGCATTATGGGTATGTTTGCGTGGTATTTCTTCTTCCTGGTGCACCCTAAACCGCCGATCATCCAGTTAAAAACATACCTGCTCACGCTCATTGTCGCGCATATAGTTTTTGCTTTTGTTACGTTTTATACCTTCTATCTTATTTCAAAACCAAGCTATAGCTTCTGGCAATAAACTTAAAGCACAACCACCTCTGAATTCCAGACCTACATCTAAGAAGTGAAAAATATCACTATGTCGATAATAAACAAATCGGCCCGCTTACCATACAGGCAAGTGGGCCGATTTTATAATTTGAGTTTAAGTATGATTTTAGCCGTTCATCGAAATCAGGAACTCCTCGTTGCTCTTCGTGCCGGTCATCTTGTCTTTCAGGAATTCCATCGCTTCCACAGAATTCATATCCGACATATACTTGCGCAGGATCCAAATACGGTTTAACTCGTCGCGGTCCATCAGCAGGTCTTCGCGGCGTGTGCCGGAAGCAGGCACATCGATAGCTGGATAAACGCGTCGGTTGGCCAGTTTGCGGTCCAACTGAAGTTCCATATTACCGGTTCCTTTAAATTCTTCGAAGATAACCTCGTCCATTTTAGAGCCTGTATCTATCAGAGCGGTGGCAATGATGGTAAGAGAGCCGCCGTTCTCCACGTTGCGGGCAGCACCAAAAAAGCGCTTCGGCTTGTGCAGCGCGTTAGCATCCACACCACCCGACAAGATTTTGCCGGAAGACGGAACTACGGTGTTATAGGCACGCGCCAAGCGTGTGATAGAGTCAAGCAAGATCACCACATCGTGGCCACATTCTACCATACGTTTGGCTTTGTCCAGCACAATGCTGGCTACTTTCACGTGGCGATCTGCGGTTTCGTCAAACGTAGAGGCAATTACCTCCGCATTTACGCTACGGGCCATGTCCGTTACTTCTTCCGGACGCTCGTCTATCAGCAGGATCATCAGGTATACTTCCGGGTGGTTTTCGGAGATAGCATTGGCTATTTCTTTCAGCAACACGGTTTTACCTGTTTTTGGCTGCGCCACAATCATACCGCGCTGGCCTTTACCAATTGGGGCAAATAAATCCAGGATACGGGTTGATAATTGATTCGGACGAGTTGTTAGTTTTAAGCGCTCCTCCGGAAACAGCGGTGTGAGGTGCTGAAAAGGAATGCGGTCACGAATTTCTTCGGTGGTGCGCCCATTTACTGTTTCCACTTTCAGCAGGGCAAAGTACTTCTCGCCTTCCTTTGGCGGGCGTATCTGGCCTTTTACGGTGTCGCCTGTTTTTAAACCAAACAGCTTTATTTGCGACGGCGATACATAAATATCGTCCGGGCTTGCCAGGTAATTATAATGTGTAGAGCGTAGGAAACCATAGCCGTCCTGCATCAGTTCCAGCACACCTTCGTTTAGGATTATTCCGTCAAACTCTTTAAAGTTGCTGCTGCTTACGTTAGGCTGATTGCTTCGGCGCGGATTACTCTCGTTGCGGCTATCTGCTCGGTTGTCGTTACGGTTGCTCGTATCGTTGCGGGTGTTTTCGCTGCGGTTGCTATTGTCGCTGCGGTTATTATTAAAATCGCGCGGCTCACGGTCGTTGGTGCGCTCTGCACGGTTTTCCCTTTTATCAGAACGCTCAGTGCGACTATCCTTATTATCGGAGCGGTTTTCCTTGCTATCAGCGCGCTCTACACGATCTTCGCGGGTATCGCTGCGGTCGTTGCTGCGTTCTGGCCGATTGTCATTTTGCTGATCGCGTCCGTCAGCGCGGCTATCCCGGCGCAGTGTACGTTCCTTTGGCTGCAGGTTCTGTGGGCCATGATCCTTCTTTGGCGGCGCTTGCACCAGCGTTTCCGCGTCAAGTTGCGCAGTGGCTGCGTTTTCGTGTGGCTTTCTGGCCGGGGCAACGGCTACAGCTTCTTCTACAAGTGCTTCAACGGCAACAGGAGTTGCACTCTCTTGAGTTTCAACCGCAGCAGGTTCAGCAAGAGAAGGAGATGGCTTGAACTTTTTGGATATCTTGTCGGGAGGAGTAACGGCTTGCTGATCAAGTATTTTGTATACTAAATCCTGTTTGCTAAGCTTTTTGAAATTCTTAACACCTAAGTCTTCAGCAATTTCTTTAAGTTCTGAAAGAAGTCGATCTTTCAATTCTTCAATATTATACATAAATAATTTTATGGTCGTTAAACTAACTTACCAGATACGCTTGTGCGTACGTAGAGAGAAAATCTGTTTTTAAATCAGGAAAAAGAATAGGTTGTGATAGAGTTTTGTGAGGCATAGGAAAAGCGCCTTCTCCAATTGTACTGCAATGTTATTGCAATGCCCTTTAATTAACAAATATTACCGAGCATTTAGTAAAAAAAGTTTCAGTTTTAGCTTAAAATATTATCTAAATGCCGCATACTGCTCAAAAAAGTATATTTTTGTGTGTATATCTAACAACAAAGTATGCTACAGCTAACAGTTTTAAGAGAGCAAACCGATAGGGCAATAGCAGGTTTGATTAAAAAAAACTATAAAAACGCGGCCCAGGAAGTAGCCGATTTACTGCAACTCGATCAGCAGCGCCGCCTGGTACAAAACGAGCACGACGAACTTCAGAGCAGAGCCAACAACATTTCCAAAGAAATAGGCATGCTGCTCAAAAACGGTGAAAGAGAGAAAGCCGAGACTTATAAAGCTGAAACAGCAGCACTCAAGCAGCAGACAAAAACTTTAGCAGAGCAACTTTTCGCTATAGAAGATAGCATGCAGCAAGCGCTGTACAAGCTGCCGAACCTGCCGCACGAAAGTGTGCCTGCAGGTAGAACAGCAGAAGATAATGAAATAGTTCTGCAACACGGCGAAATTCCGCAACTACACGCGGGCGCGCTGCCGCACTGGGAACTGATTCAGAAGTATGACATCATTGATTTTGAGCTAGGCAACAAGATTACGGGCGCCGGGTTTCCGGTATATAAAAGGCAGGGAGCCCGTTTGCAGCGGGCGCTCATCAACTTTTTTCTGGATGAGGCCATAAAAGCAGGTTATATGGAAGTGCAGCCGCCAATTCTGGTAAACGAAGCATCGGGCTACGGCACCGGACAGCTGCCCGACAAAGATGGCCAGATGTATTATGCCACCGCTGATGATTTATACCTGATCCCGACAGCTGAAGTGCCAATTACGAACCTGTACCGTGATGTGATTGTGCCGGTGGACCGGCTGCCTATCAAAAATGCAGGTCATACGCCTTGCTTTAGAAGAGAGGCAGGTTCGTGGGGCGCTGATGTGCGTGGACTGAACCGCCTGCACCAGTTCGATAAAGTGGAGATTGTGCAGATTACACTGCCGGAAAATTCTTACGAAACGCTGGAGCAGATGAGCAGCTATATCCAAAGCCTGCTGCAAAAGCTGGAATTGCCTTACCGTGTGTTGCGCCTCTGTGGGGGCGATATGGGTTTTACCTCCGCCCTGACCTACGATATGGAAGTATACTCTGCCGCCCAGAGCCGCTGGCTGGAAGTAAGTTCCGCCTCTAACTTTGAAACGTACCAGGCCAACCGCCTGAAACTGCGCTACAAAACCGAATCCGGTAAAACGCAATTGCTGCATACTTTAAATGGAAGCGCATTGGCTCTGCCGCGCATTGTGGCAGCTATACTTGAAAACAACCAGACCCCAGAAGGTGTTAATATGCCGCAGGTGCTGCACCCATACCTAGGTTTTGAAAAGATTAGTTAAGGAACTGGTGCTGAATTTGATTTGACAATGTGCAAATTTGGGAATGATTTTTTAGGAGTTTGAAGTATAAAACAGTCGCTGGAGGTATACTTCAGCGGCTGTTTTATACTTTGGGTTTACATAAAGCTGAAAGTATTCCTGTATTTATACTTGCAGAACTGCCTGACTTCCGCTGTTCCGGATTATAAATTTACATTTTATGTTAGAAGAAAAAGCCGTTGTTTTGTTAGTGGCTTTTATCTTTAGAAACCCATTTCCAAATCTACATATCTTCAAATCATCAAAATTCCTCAGCCGCCAAACTGCTCCAGGTAAGCCTGGTATTGGTTCTGAAGTTTATACTTCTTGATCAGAATCTTAGGCCCATCCATATCTTCTGCTTTGAGTTCATGCGATTGCAGCAGTAGCATTATAGTCATTTGCTCGCCATCTGCTCCGCCTACTATCTCATCATAGTCCTGCAGAAAGGCAGGCGTAAGAAGAAGCTTGTTATTCTGGATAGCTACATATCCTACCGACATCAGCTTCTCCAACCCCTGCTCCACTTCCTGTTGTGTAAAAACTGTTCCGTCTGCGGCATCAGCCATCAGCAGCACCTCTTGTAGTGGCGCACTGCCCTCCCCACCGGTTGCCAGCAGCAGCCCCTCCAACAGTTGTACATCTGTTTCCTGCCAGCTAAGGCTATACTTGATCATATTTAAATTTCCTGCTTTTCAAATTCCACATCATTTCATTCTCACATCTCCAGCTTTTCAAAGCTGATATCGCGCATACATCTAAAATGACCTTTGGGACATTTGCCATAGCCGATTTTGGAGCAAGGGCGGCAGCTAAGGTTCTTTACTTCCAGCACTTTATACTTTGTCCGGAACGGATACATGCCGAATTCCGGAATGGTGTTGCCCCACACGCTGATAATGTCTTTCTGAAATGCCGCCGCAATGTGCATCAATCCGGTATCGTGGCTCACTACCTGCCTTGCCTGCCGCACCAGCGAAGCAGATCCATTCAGATTATACTTGCCGCAGGCGTTGTAAATTGTTGTTGATTGTTGATTGTTGATTGTTGATTCAAAATGAGAAGCGATTTCTTCGCCGGTGGCGGCGTCTTCTTTGCCTCCCAATAGTATAACAGGCTGGTTCAGGCGCGCGCACAGCTCAATTATGCGCTCCGTGGGCAGTCGTTTAGTGTAATGCTGCGCCCCGATAGCAAAAGCAACGTAGCCATTTTGGAAAGCCTCTGGTAAGATTTTTATATCTACTTCATCCTGGGCAGGTATAAAGTAATCCAAGCCTTCGCCATCATCGTGTATACCTAAGGCAGCCGCGGCGTCTAAATACCGGTTTACAATATGTATATCCGGCAACCGGTTGAGCTTGAAATTAACCATCAGCCACTTTTCATAGTTCAGCTTATTAAAGCTTTTATTTGGCTTGCGCACCTGCATTTTAATGATGCGCGTGCGCAGGTTGTTGTGCAGGTCTACCACGTAATCAAAGTTCTCTGCTTTCAGTTGCTGCACCAGTTCCTTCAGACTATTGCCCAGCACGTGCACTTTGTCTATGTACGGGTTATGGGCAAATATACTTTGGAACGCTTTTTTGGTACAGTAATGCACCTCCGCCTCCGGCACCTGCTGCCTGATGCAGCGGATAACGGGCGTTGTCAGCACGATATCGCCAATAGAGGAAAAACGGAGTATGAGGATTTTTGGCATTTTATACTTTCATACACACTGGCGCCCTGAAAGCTTTCGGGGTGGCTATACCTGAGGCAACCTTTCAGTTTGCCTATTTACTTTTAATGTATTTCACGCAAGTTAAAAACTTGCCCCACTTGTGCTCCAAGTAGGAAACTTGAAGCAGCATCAAAACTCTCTACTTTATCTTCTCCTTCCGTTCCCTGAAATACTTCTCCACTTCCTCCACCGACTTCGTATTAAACGTCATTTCTTTGGTAAGTCCTCCTTTGCGGCCTACCAGCACGCCATACTTCATGTCGTGGTAGCCGCTGGTGTGGTGCGCATCAGGATTTATACTTAGCATCACGCCCTGCTCCAGTGCATACTGTACCCAGCGCCAGTCTAAATCCAGGCGCCAGGGATTGGCATTTATTTCGATGATGACATTATGAGCGGCGCAGGCATCTATCACCATTTTGTGGTTGATAGGATAACCTTCGCGGCGCAGCAGCAGGCGACCGGTGGGGTGGCCGAGCATGGTGGTGTAAGGGTTTTCGATGGCACGCAGCAGCCGCTCGGTAGCTTTCTGCTCGTCCATGTTCAGGTTGCTATGGATGCTGGCTACTATAAAATCAAACGTAGAAAGAATATCTTCCGCATAATCCAGCGAACCATCACCCAAAATATCAGATTCGATACCTTTAAAGATTTTAAAGGGCGCCAGCTTTTTGTTCAGCTCATCTATTTCCTTTTGCTGGCGCAGCACATCGCCTTCGCGCAGGCCACCGGCATAACTTGCCGTTTTGCTGTGATCAGAAATACCGAGGTACGCATAGCCCAGATCGCGGCAGGCAGTGGCCATCTGCTCCAGAGTATGCGCCCCATCAGAATACGTGCTGTGGTTATGCAAAATGCCTTTCAGGTCGGATAGTTCGAGTAAAGCCGGCAGTTTGTTCTCCATAGCCAGTTGCAGCTCGTTGGTGCCTTCGCGCAGTTCCGGCACCACGTAGGCCATACCTGCGGCAGCATAAATATCTTCCTCGGTAGCATGGTTTTCCTGTTTCAGTACCGATAACAAGCTCTTTCCGGCGGCAAAAATTTGTGTCAGGTGTGCTGCTGAAGCCGACCGCACAAACGTTTCATTGGCAAAGCACTTAGGTTCGGCAAAGTATACTTCCGTTTTCAGACCGCTGACAGTGTGACGTCCGCGCCACACCATCGGCCCTGAAGCTTTCTCGTCCTGCGCCAGCACTTCTACTTGGTTAAGCTTTTCCGCTGCCTCTGCTATCGCATCCGTGGCTACCACAAATTGCAACGATTCCACAATATCCAGGTAGCGCCGCACATCGCCTGTTATAGCTATCTGCGCATCCGGCAGCACTGCTTTTATACTTTGCGCGAGTTCTTCTGCTGCCGGTTCTGCTTCCGCATATAATAATTTGCCGCGATTCTGTTGGGTAAAAAGCAGCGCCTGTTTGATGTTTTCCTGCGTTTTGGCGCCAAAGCCTTTTATCTTGCTCAGCTTGTCCTGCTCGCAGGCTTCCAGCAAATCTTCCAGGGTTTCGGTGCCCAGGTCTTTCCAGATGAGCCTTACTTTTTTGGGGCCGATGCCTTTGATGCCGAGCATCTCCACTACGCCCGGCGGCGTGGCGGCATAAAGCTGATCCAACTCCGGGAAAGAACCTGTCTGACTGATCTCGATGATGTGTGCTGCGGTGCTTTTGCCCACGCCACTTATACTTTCCAGCTCGGCCTGCGTTTTCTCCGCCAGCGGCTCCTCCACCAATTCCAGCGCCGCCACCGCATTAACATAAGAGCGCACCTTAAACGGATTTTCGTCGTGCAGCTCCATCAGTTCCGAAGCCAGCTTAAACAGTCTTATAATTTTCTTATTTTCCACGGCTTAGTATCGTATTTTACAAAGATAGGAAAACCGCGCAAACACCGCCTGCTGCCGCTTTTATATTCCTTTGCTTCTATACAAACAAAGAAATGTCTATCTTGGCTTCATAAACGTTACCTGCTCATGAAATACGCGTCGCTGCTCTGTTTATTTTGCCTGCTGCTGATGGCTGCCACCTGTAAGAGAAATAACAAGCTGGAGGCATCGCTGCTGAATAAAACCTGGCTGCACTCCTACGAAGAAGACGAAGGCGACATTACCGTGTACCGTCCCAATACCTATGATTTCCCCCCGTCGAGGGGCCGCACGGGGTTTGCGCTGGAGCCGGGCGGCATTATTAAACGATTTGAAATCGCCCCGACCGATGGCCTGGAGGAGCACCAGGGCAGCTGGCAGCTGAAAGAGAAAAACCTGCTGGAGGTGCACATGAACGAAAATCAGGTGCCGCCGCAGCACTACATCATAGAAATTGTATCGCTGGAGGATGGCGTACTGAAAGTAAAACAACAGCCGAAACCAGAGGAAGAATAAAACTGGCGCGTATAAACCACACAAGCATGTATAACTCAAGAGAATTCCCCAAGAAAATACGCTTTGTCACCCTACTGCTCTTAATTGCGGGTGTAGCTATTCTGTTTATTGATGCCGTGCCTGATTTCATAGCCGGATTGGTGTATGGCTTGTGCATCGGACTGCTGATCGGGGAGATTGTCTTTAAGTTTAGCGGTAAAAACCGCAGCGCGCAAGTATAAAGACATCAGATAAAATCTTTACAAATATAAATTATCGCTTATAAGCTTCTTGTATCGAATAAGTAAATCAAATTATAAACCTGATACTATCTTGTTGAAGTTGTTGTTTATACCTTCATAATATTTATCTACTTACATTTATACTTTAATGCAAAATTGGCTTGTAAAATCGGAACCTGAAGCGTACGCATGGGCTGACCTGGTGAAAGACGGCCGCACCCGGTGGGACGGCGTGCGCAACTTTCAGGCGCGCAATAATCTTCAACAGATGCAGCCCGGTGACATGGTGCTGTTTTACCACAGCGTATCGGAAAAAGCTGTGGTGGGCATCGCCAAAGTAGATAAAGCCGCTTACCCCGACCCAACCGCTGACGACCCGAAATGGGTAGCCGTGGACCTGGTGCCGTTCCGCGACTTTAAAGATGCTGTCACTCTGGATCAGATAAAGCAGGACAAGCGCCTGGAAAACATAGCATTGCTGCGCCAGTCGCGCCTGTCGGTGATGCCGCTGGCCAGCGACGAATTTGATGTACTGCTGGCGCTGGGCAACTAGCCGGTAACGCTTTGCTCTGAAAAAGGCAGGCATATAACAACGAATAACCGCTAAAAAGAGTAAAAGCTTTTAACTGCCGCATTATACTATTCCTGTACATGTTAGCACCACTACCCTGTTTATGGCTAAAGTACGCTACCTGCTTTGGATGTTCTTTGTATTGGTTTCGGTGCCCTTGCTGGCACAGGAGCCCAGCCAGCCTGTGCGCCTGGAGCTGCCTTTTAATATCGATGCGACCTATGTAGAGGCTATTGCCTTGCCCGACAGCAGTCTGCTGCTCTACCACAAAGCCACCAACATTTGGGAAACTGAGGCTACTTTTCATCTTACCAAGTATGACTATAAGCTGGAGGAAATCTGGACCGGCACCGTGAAGCTAAAGCCTGAACAGTACTTTATCCGCTCTTTTACAGAAGCGCCTTATACTTACCTGGTATTCGGGAGCACAAATCTTCAGCAGTATACGATTGCACAGGTAAACCTCCAGAGCGGACAGTCGGTAGTAAAAAATTATGAACTGGAGATGCTGGAAGCTATTTATGAATTTAGTGTGCTGGAGGGCCGTTATTTTCTGATTGGGAAAAACAAAAATGATGAAAAGCCCCTGCTGCTATACCTGAACCCCGGCACGGGCGAAATAAAACCCTTACCTGCCGTGTATGGTGATGAATCTACCTTCTCGGATTTACTGGCCGATCCGGCGCACCACCGGGTAGATGTGGTCATATCTGAATCCAACGGGCGCGTTTCGCGGCTGCAGGTTAAAAGTTTCGATGTGAAGGGCGAGCTCATCAAAAACAGATTTATCCTGCCCCAAAACAACCGAAGCCTGTTAAATGCCGAAGTTACACCCGGCGACACCACCACGAAGCTCCTGGTGGGCACTTATGGCACCCGCGATGTGCGCTTTACCCAGGGTTTTTTTACCACTCCGGCTGTTTTAGAAACGGGTGCCGCGGAATTTTACACCGTCCTGCAGCTGAAAAATTTCCTAAAGTACATGAAACCACGCCGGGAAGAGCGTACCCGCCGCCGCGAAGCTAATCGCCTGAAAGCGGGCAAGGAACCCGGTTATCGCTATCGCTTGCTGCTCCATGACCTGATTACCACGCCGACCGGCTACGTGCTGACTGCCGAAGTATATTACCCGCAGTTTCGCGATAACACTAATACAGGACTAAACCGCACCATTATGCTTAGCCGTGGCCCGGAAGGTTTTAAGCACACGCAGGTGGTAACGTTGGGCTTCGACAAAAACGGGATTTTACTTTGGGATAACAGTTTGCCGCTGGAGGATATCTTTACGCTCACGCTTAGACATACTGTGGAGGTGGGGTACAGCCCTAATGGTCATGTAATTATTGCTTACCCTAAGGATGACAAGATTATTTACCGCATTATGCAGGAAGACAAGTATAGCAACGAGGACACAGAACTGGAACTACTTACCTATAGCAAAAACGAAAAAATAACCAGCACCGACGAACAAGGTATAATTTACTGGTATGGCAGCAATTTTGCGGCTTTCGGTTTTCAGCAGGTTAAAGCGCCCGAAGGCGTACGTCGTGTTTTCTACATTAACAAAATTAGCTTTTAGAATGAGGGTTTAGTTGTTAAATGGCTGAATGGTTATTTGCTTGTCTATTCCCCTCATTGCAATGTAACAAGGAAGCGGAGCGTCCTGCCGTGGAAACAGGTAAGCCTTCTTTTATAATAATTATAGCCACTGATTTCCTTTCACCACCAACAACGGCGTTACAGTGTAATGCCGCTACATAATATAGTATAAATAGCAGCATCGCTTCCGGCTTTACCCGTCGAACCTGCCGGTTTATATTTGCTTGAATACTGCCTTTTGAGGTTGGTCCGCGTTTGCACGTTGCTGTTAATGCCTTCTCCACACAATGATGTAGCCATTTAACAATTATACCCAACAACAATTAACAACCAACAACCATCAATTATTTTCAGCTAAGTCTTTATCTTTGCAACTGATACTTCCGGCCTATGCAGAAAAGACTCATCGTAAACCACCAGCTGCTCGATATTATGGTGATGCGCCTTTGCCACCAGCTTATTGAGAACCACGGCGACTTTTCTGATTCTGTTATACTTGGGCTGCAGCCGCGCGGTAAATTTGTAGCGCAACGCATCCAAAGCACGCTCGCTGCTATACTTGGCAGGCAAATTCCAACCGGTTTACTGGACACTACTTTCCACCGCGACGATTTCCGCCGCCGAGAGACGCCGCTGACGGCCAACGCCACCAAAGTCGATTTTCTGATAGAAGGCAAAAAAGTGATTCTGGTGGATGATGTGCTGTATACGGGTCGCTCGGTGCGGGCCGCACTGGATGCCATGATAGCTTACGGACGCCCCGCCATTGTAGAGTTGCTGGTACTTATTGACCGCCTCTACACCCGTCACCTGCCCATAGAGGCCACATATGTAGGGCGGCAGGTAAACTCGCTGCAGAGCCAGCGGGTGCTGGTAGAATGGAAAGGCCTGCAGACCACAGAAGATAACATCTGGCTGATAACCAAAACTGAAGACTAAACCGCAACTATGCAAGAGCTCAGCGTCCGGCACCTGTTAGGCATTAAAGACATCACACCTCAGGATATCCAGCTTATTTTTGAAACTGCCGACAACTTTAAAGATGTGCTCAACAGGCCCATCAAAAAAGTACCCTCGCTGCGCGATATTACCATTGCCAACGTTTTTTTTGAGAACTCCACCCGCACGCGCCTCTCCTTTGAGTTAGCCGAGAAAAGGCTTTCGGCGGATGTGGTTAACTTCAGCAGCAGCGGCAGCTCCGTTAAAAAAGGCGAAACGCTGCTTGACACGGTCAACAACATCCTGGCCATGAAGGTGGACATGATTGTCATACGCCACTCCAGCCCTGGCGCTCCGCACTTCCTGAGCCGCCATATCAGCGCCAACATTATAAACGCCGGCGACGGCACCCACGAGCATCCCACTCAGGCCCTGCTGGACGCTTTCTCTATCCGGGAGAAGTATGGCGAAGTGGCCGGAAAAAAGGTAGTTATCATTGGCGATATCCTGCACTCGCGCGTAGCCCTTTCTAATATATTTGCGCTGCAGAAGCTAGGCGCTGAGGTAATGGTATGCGGTCCGATTACATTGTTGCCCAAGTATATCAAAGATCTGGGCGTGCAGGTAGAGACGGATGTGCGGAAAGCACTTGCCTGGTGCGATGTGGCCAACGTGCTGCGCATACAGTTGGAGCGACAACAGATGAAGTATTTCCCGTCGCTGCGCGAGTACACGCTATACTATGGTATCGACAAAAAAATGCTCGACAACCTGGATAAAAAAATTACGGTGATGCACCCGGGCCCGATAAACCGCGGCGTAGAACTAAGCTCAGATGCCGCTGACTCACACCACTCTATCATTCTGAACCAGGTAGAGAACGGCGTAGCCATCCGGATGGCTGTTTTATACTTGCTGGCAGCCAAACAGTAAACTGTCAGGAGCTTTTAGCAATTGCCGTCTACAATTTCTAAAAACAGTTTTCCATCAAAGTAAGACTTCCGGCTATTTGTCGACGGTGCTCACGTAATCTTCATAGTCAACCACCAGGAAGCTATATAGATCACTTACAAACAGATCAACAGGCGCTTTGATGAGATAATCTGAACCTCGTATAGCACAATGTTTTTATCGAACCATGCGCCTGTGTCCGCGTCAATAAGAGCAACGGTTTCGCAGGTATTTTCGTGTTACGTTGTCTTTTTTGCACGCGGTAAGCAACACGAGACAGAAGAGTAACAACAATGGCAGGTTAGCTTTCATACTTATCTTTTATACCTAAGAGCCAGCTTAATCTAATTTCGTTGCATCTCAGTTTTGAGACACTTAAATTATACTACGTATTTGTTCAGAATTAATTTAACCTATTTTATCATCCTGCAAGTGTAAATCCCGCACTTGTTGCGGGGAGCTTGTTAGCGAATTTTATATCTGCTTAATTAAGAGTTACTGACACTAGCCAATAAGATTCTTCCAGAATGACAGCATCTGCTTATACTTCAAACCTTTTTGTACAGGTACTTATCACACGTAGTGTCTTCCGTGGCTTCCATACAGTTTTGTAGTATAGTTAACAACAAAAGCGCCGCAGAAATCTGCGGCGCTTTTGTTGTTAACATTGTTTACTCTTTTATGAGTGTTATTCCATATCAAGCTTCATGTCCGGTGTGTTCATCTCGAAGCCTACTCTACGGTTCTGAGCTCGGTCAGATTCCGTTCTGCGTCTTGATAAACGCTCATTCACTTTTACAAGCGGCTGTGTTTCGCCATAACCTCTGGTTACCAGCCTGTCCGGATTCTGAACACCTTGGCTTACCAGATATTCTTTTACGGCTTCGGCTCTGCGCTCAGAAAGTGCCTGGTTATATTCTTCAGAACCAATATAGTCAGCATGTCCTTTGATAAGCAGTACGTGGTCTGGGTATGTAGTCAGTGCCGTTACAATGCTATCCAGTAATTGCTTGTAGCTATCCTCAACTCTGGCCTGGTCAAACTCGAAACGAACTTTCTCATCCAGCATTTTCAAGGTAGCTGCGTCAAGCTCAGGGCATCCTTTAGTTGCAGCTGTACCTGGAGAGGTAGGGCAAACATCTTCGTTATCTGGCACACCATCACCATCAGAGTCAACTGGGCAGCCATCAGGGCCTACTTGTACGCCGGCTGGCGTATCAGGGCATTTGTCGTTAGGGTCAGATACACCATCACCGTCAGCGTCAGGGCAACCTTGCATTGCAGCAGTTCCAGCCTGATCCGGGCACTGGTCATCTTTATCAGCTACACCGTCACTATCACGGTCAGGACATCCCTGTGTGGCAGCAGTACCAGCCTCTGTAGGGCACTGGTCCTGATAGTCCGGCACACCGTCGGCATCTGTATCGATAGGGCAACCAGCTTTGTCCACTTGCACACCGCTTGGCGTGTCTGGGCATTTGTCTCTTCTGTCCGGCACACCGTCCATATCTGTGTCTTTAGCTTTGCCTAAGTTAAAGCCAAGGCCAACATTGTGCATCAGGAAGCGGTCATTGTCTCCAAGACCATCATAACCGTCAAATTTATCGTTACCAGTAAACATATAGTTGGTTTCGATAAAAGCGCTTACGGCATCAGAGAATCGGAAACGAATACCGGCACCGGCTGTGGCTACCCCAGTGATAAATTTATTGTCATCCAGGGTTATCTGGTTAGCCACAGCTTCTGTTTTTACCCACGCACCACCACCGGCAATCTGCAAGTATGGACCAATAAAAGCATCCTCTTTCAGAATGGTACCATACATCTTTAGCCGAAGCGCCAGCATAGCGGTACCTATATGCGCATCAAAGTGATTAAAATCACCGTTGTTAGCACTTTCACGCGCTTCTGCGCCACCATAAGTCAGGTGCAGGCCGGCATCAAACGATGGGCTGATATAGCGGTTCAGGTTAAGTCCCCCGCCCCACTCCAGTTGCTTGTGATCCCAGAACTGGTTTTCATACGGCGCGTTGTCACCTTTAAATTGTAGAGCGCTTCCGTATATCTGGAGATTCATTGGCTGATCTGAACTTTGCGCCTGCACTTCATTCGTCGTTGCCAGCAGTGCTGCAAACGCCAGTGCGGTTGTACATAGTTTTGTAAGTTGTGTTCGCATGGTTTTAAAGTATATTTTGATATGACAATACGTGCATGTTTTGAATCGAGTTTTTGAATTGCTGAAAATTTAGCAAAACGGCGGCCCGGAACTTAGCGGAAAGAGATGTACCGGGGACAAGAAGCAGGCTTTAATCATAAGCAGGACAGTTTTAAAGTTATTTCTAAAAATAGTATAATCTTTTGATTCCCAATACACTTTGCACAGCAAATACTTAGCACAAAGGCACTGCAGCTTTTAAAACGGTTACTAATGATCTCAAACTGATTTTAAAGAACAAGGTTTTAAACAGTGAAAAAAATAATGCGATTACCGTTAATGAAGCCGTAAACCTACTCAAAAAATATCTGGTATGCGTCCTTAGTTTCTTTTTTATAGGTATTTTTTTCAGGTATTCTTCTGCCGTTGCTGCATCAGGCGCTCTATATCAGCAGCTTCCAGCGGAATATTTTCCATCAAATCAACCGGACCGCTCCGGGTTATCAATATATCATTTTCCAATCTAATGCCAATGCTTTCTTCTCTGATGTAAATTCCCGGCTCGCAGGTAAACACCATATTTTCTTCAAATGGACGAAACTTGTTGCCTACATCGTGTACATCCAGGCCCAGCAAGTGCGAGGTGCCGTGCATAAAGTATTTCTTGTACAGCGGCTTTGCCGGATCCTGATGCCGCACGTCACCTTCATTCAGCAGGCCGAGCACAATCAGTTCGTTCTCCATCACTGTGCCTACAAATTTATGGTACTGGTCCAGGGTGTTGCCTGGTACCAGCATCTGCCTGGCTGTTTTCATTACGCGCAGCACCGACTCATACACATCACGCTGCCGCTGCGTAAATTCACCATTTACCGGCACCGTACGAGTCAGATCGGAAGCATAGTTGGCATACTCAGCTCCGAAATCCATCAGCAGCAGGTCGCCGTCCTTGCATTCCTGATCATTATCTATATAGTGCAGGATGTAGGCGTTGGCTCCGGAGGCAATAATAGAACTATAGGCCGGACCTTTGGAGCGGTTACGCAGGAACTCGTGGTATAACTCCGCCTCAATTTCATACTCTATCACACCGGGTTTTATAAACTGCAGCAGCCTCCGGAAACCCAGTTCTGTAATATAGCAAGCTTTTTTGATGAGTTCTATCTCAATAGCTGACTTGATGGCCCGCAACTGGTGCATAATGGGCGCGCTTCGTTCATACTTGTGTAGCGGGTAATGCTGCATGCACCATTTAATAAAGCGGGCGTTACGGGTTTCAACCTCCACCACGGCGCGCAGGTGTTCATTGCTGTTCAGGTATACATGTTCCACCTCAAATATAAGTGTGTTCAGCACTGCGTTAAACTCATGTGTCCAGAGCACAGTTTTGATACCTGATACTTCCTGTGCCTGCTGTTTGGTAAGTTTGTAGCCCTCCCAGGTGAGAATCTGGTCACTGGTTTCGCGTACAAACAACACTTCCTTCATCCGCTCATCTTTTGCATCCGGAAAAAGCAGCAATATACTTTCCTCCTGATCTACACCCGACAAGTAAAACAGATCATTGTTCTGCCGGAAAGGCAAAGTTGCATCTGCATTGGTCGGCATCACGTCGTTGGAATGGAAAACGGCGATGGAAGATGGCTTGAGATGCTTTACAAAATTGCGTCGGTTATGTATAAACAGCTCGTTTCTGATGGGTGCGTATCGCATAAGATAAGGGAAGTAAAGAATGCAAACTACAAAAGCAACGGATCTGATTCTTTAAAACAGGTAAAGTATCTGCCCTGAATTTCGCGCCAAATTAATGATCCTTAAAGTATAATTCAGACCAATCGGGTAATAAATTTGTGTTTAGCTGCCGGACATGGCAAAAGCTACAATATAATAGATGTATGTTCAGGCTCTCTTAGCCAGCAATGCTACGGCCCTGTCAACCAACAACGCCTCATCCTGCTGCAACAGGCACAGCGGCACCCCAAAACGGCAGGTATTGGCACGGCAAGGCACACAAACAAGGTTAGGCACCTGCATTACCTCCGCTACCTGCCGGTTGTAAGGCCCGGTGCTGGCCTCGTCGCCGGCGCCAAAAAACACCAGCATCTTTCTGTTTAGGCTATTGGCAACATGTGCAGGCCCTGAGTCGGTCGTAATTACAAGGTCGGCAGCGGCTATAGTGCTTACCAGGTCCTGCAGACTGGTTTTTCCGGCCAGGCTTTTCACATTTGCTGGATTGCCGGCCAGGGCCATAATCTCATCCACAAAAGTAGTGTCTTTAGGGCCTCCTATCAGCAGATAATGACCTTTTATGCGTTGCGCCAGCCCCTGCAGTATGCTTACCGCTTTCAGCACCGGCATCCGGCGCGACTGTGCCTCGGAGTTGAAGTTAAGCACAATAAGAGGCAGCTCATCAGACCTATTTATACTTGCCGGGACCTCTGTACTTACATCCGCAAGCAGCGCAACAGGTGCTTTATCCATAGGTTTGCCGAGGTACTGATCCAGCAAATAGCTGTAGGTATCTGCCCGGTGACGGGCATTGGGCCTGGTATAAGCGTGTGTAAAGAGCAAAGCGCGGCCCTCATTTCTGTAACCGATCCTATACTTTGCTCCTGTAGCCCAACCCATTACCGCCGCCGATAATGAATCCGGAAGGCTGAAGAACAGGTCATACTTGTGTGGCGCCAGCAGCCTGCCGAACCGGTAAGCTCCGCGGAGGCCTTTATACTTCGCTTTAGGAAAAGTATGCACACCCGAGATGCCGCCAGGCAGAAACTGCACCAGGTTTTTATACTCTGCTTTGATGATTACATCTACCTGCGCTTCCGGAAAGCTGCGCCGCAGCACCTGCAAAAAGCCGGTACTCATTACCATATCTCCCAGCCAGTTCGGCAGCCTTACTAATATTTTCATCAGGAAATATCCGACATAATATACCCGTAAAACTAAAGCTTTTTATTTTTGATAACCATTATTTTGATGGCAAGCATGCATTATGAGCATGCAGCCTGGCTCTTAAATATTTCTTACGAGGCGTATTCCTGTCCGCCAGGCGGAATACAAATCTTGGGGCCTGTACCACCTGCCACCTATACTTTCTAAATGCATCCTTTGCCTGATATGGCGGCAAGCCGGCGCAATGGAGGAAACCAGATAACTAACACAGGCTGAAAAGTTTTTAACGCAATGATTGGAATAAATAGTAAATCCCGTTGTTTTGTATTTTAATTCAGGCTGCCAGCCCAATTCCGGAACCGCTACCTTTATCACCTTACATAAAAACATGTCGGGAACGGCACCCTTTGTTTCCCCACCATTTGCATATGAAAAAGATTATACTACCCTTCAGCTTATTTCTTCTGGTTATGATGTCAGGATGCGTTTCCACGTATATGCCGAACGTGCCCAACACGCCGATGTTTACCGAAAAAGGGGAACTAAGCGCCGGCGGCCACATCACCCCCAAAGGAAATATTTCATTTAACACCGCCTATGCCGTTACAGACCACTTTGCAGCGACGCTGAACGGGTCTATGCTCAACAGCGAGCGCCCGAAAAAGGATTTCAGGCATAACCTGCTGGAAGTTGGCGGCGGCTATTTTACAACCTTTGGCCCGGATCAAAACCGTATTATAGAAGTTTACGGCGGCATTGGCGGGGGCAGCAGCGACCGTACCAAGAAAGAAGAAGACAGCAAAGGCGTGATGACCTATACCCGGTATGAAGCAAATTTTTCTAAATACTTTGTACAGGTAAATTTCAGCTCGAAACGAAAAAAATCGTTGCACCTGTTTAACCGGGATTTTCCGCTGAATTACGGCACAGCCCTGCGGGCCAGCTACATCAACATGAACAAGTACCTGGTAAATGGCGAGGCTGAAACTGAAGAAGACAATATTTTCTTTGAGCCAATCTTTTATACCCGGCTGGCCCTGAACCCGGCCGTGCAGCTACAGTATACCAGCGGCGCCAACTTTGGCCTGAAAAACCGTGACACGCTGACAGCCGGCTACTCGGTGTTTTCGCTGGGCGTTGTGGTTAACGTGGGAGGCTTCACCAAAAACAAATAATCCGCTGCATAACCAGCTACTTATACTTTACTTTAAACAGCAGGAACAAGCTTTAACCTTTCCAAATACATGCGCGCGCTTACACGCACCGCCAGATAAGTTTTCGTTCATCTACTCTTTACCCTTCACTTTTAACTCAGAACTCTTTCCCGTATCTTTGCAGGCTAATTTTCAGATGGCATGCCAGATTATCATATTTATACTTTACCCAACGGAATCCGAATTGTGCACAAGCAGGTGCAGCATACCAAGATAGCTCATAGCGGCTTTATCCTGGATATTGGCAGCCGCGACGAATTGCCCGATCAGCTGGGGCTCGCACATTTCTGGGAGCACATGGCCTTTAAAGGCACTCCAAAACGAAAATCATTTCATATCCTGAACCGGCTGGAGTCGGTGGGCGGCGAGTTGAATGCCTATACCACCAAAGAAAAACTCTGCTTTTACAGTTCGGTGCTGGACAAACATTTTGAGAAATCTTTTGAGCTGCTCACCGATATCACGTTTCATTCTATCTTCCCCGAAAAAGAAATCGAGAAAGAGCGCGGCGTTATCCTGGAAGAAATGTCCATGTACCTGGATACGCCGGAAGAAGCCATTGTAGATGAGTTTGACGCCGTCATTTACGAAGGCCATCCGCTGGGCAACAACATATTGGGCACTACCGAGAGCGTCTCTGGTTTTGTAAAGCAGGACTTTCTCAACTTCATTAACCGCAATCTCAGCACCGATGCGCTTGTTTTCTGCTCTGTGAGTAATCTGCCATTTGAGCAGGTGCTAAAGCTGGCCTATAAGTTTTTGGGCGATATCCCGGTAATACAGCAACACCGCTCACGCGAGCCATTCAGCCATTATGTTCCCAAAACTATAACCTTCGAAAAATCTATTTCGCAGGCACATTGTGTGCTCGGTTGCCCGGCCTACGCACTGAGCGACGACCGGCGCATCCCGTTTTTTATGCTCACCAACCTGCTGGGCGGCCCCGGCATGAACTCGCGCCTGAACTTGGCTGTGCGCGAAAAGCATGGATTAGTGTATACCATTGATGCCAATTACGCCACTTACATCGATACCGGCCTGCTGACAATATACTTCGGCACCGAAAAAAAGCAACTCAGGCGCACCACCGCGCTGGTGTTGAAAGAGCTGAAGAAGCTGCGCGAAAAACAGCTTGGTTCGCTGCAACTGCACACGGCCAAAGAGCAACTGATGGGACAGCTGGCGATGGCCGAAGAAAGCAATATGGGCCTGATGATGATGATTGGCAAAAGTATCCTGGACCAGGACAAGGTAGAACCGCTGAACGAAATCTTCGATCAGATTAGAAGTATAACCGCCTCCGACTTACTGGACATCGCCAACGACGTGCTCCGCGACGACCAGCTCAGTATCCTGAATTATGTACCAGCGTAGCTACAATTGTAAATTACGAATTAGAAGCCAGGAAGAATATTTCCAGATCTTCTCATTTTAAAATACCCAAATCAAGCCATGGAATTTCTGAACGAAGCACTACAGCAATACGCCGAAAATCATACTTCGCCGGAAAGTGCGCTGCTGCACAAAATAAACCGCCAGACGCACCTGAGCGTGCTGAAACCGCGCATGCTGTCAGGGCACATGCAGGGGCGCATCCTGGCTATGTTCTCGCAAATGCTGCAGCCGCGGCAAATCCTCGAAATTGGCACCTATACCGGCTACTCCGCGCTCTGCTTGGCTGAAGGTTTGCAAGCCGGTGGCACGCTTCATACTATAGATATTAATGAAGAGCTTGAAGCACGGGTGCGCGGCTATTTTGCCGAGGCAGGCCTTGCAGCAAGTATAAAGTATTACCTCGGCAATGCGCTCGACATCATTCCAGGTATAGATGCCACCTTTGATTTGGTGTTTATTGATGCAGATAAAATCAACTACGCCCGCTATTATGATTTGGTGATAGACCGCGTGCGGCCCGGCGGCTACATTATTGCTGATAATGTACTGTGGAGCGGGAAAGTGCTGGCAAAATATAGAAAAAAGCTGGACGAGGACACCAACGCCGTCATTGAATTCAACAAAAAGGTGCAGGACGATGTGCGGGTAGAAAACATCCTGCTGCCTGTGCGCGACGGCCTGCTGATAGCCCGCAAAAAGTAGCTTTCTTCATCCTGCCCAGACCTCGCGGCGTCTTTCAGACCCGCGAGCGTCTTGCCTGCTACGAAGCAACATCAGACACTCACAGGTCTGAAAGACACTGTGAGGTCGTATCCTAAGTATTTGCGGGCCTCCTACAAAATCTCTTCCAGGCCTGCTGCCACAACCTTAGCTTTTCAAGCTGCTAATAATCTGCTTGTTATCCCGTTTTATACTTGAAGCCAGATATAAAGCGGCGTTTCGGCATCAAATATTTATCTTAATAAGTTGGCGAACGGTTTTAGATTGCACGCCAAATTGCGTTAATTCGCGATAGCTACCTCAACCGCTGAACATATTAATAGGTAGCTATTTAACAACAGCCGCCTCAACGGTAAGTAGAACCTGATCCAACCATTAGTCAAGTATAAATTGCCTTTCGTTATGAGAAAACAGTTCACACTTCTCTTATTGCTTCTGATGCCGCTGCTGACCTTTGCGCAGGGTGTTACAGTACCTAAAAATGTTTACTTCGCTGATGTACACCTGAAACTTTCGGATGGTGCACAGCAGGAAATTCAGAAAAAAGTAGATGCGCTGCACCGCAACCAAACTTATTTTAAGCTGAAAGTGGAACTGGCCGATGCTTACTTCCCGATTATCGAGCGGGTGTTTAAAGAAGAAGGCGTGCCGGACGATTTTAAGTACCTGGCCCTGCAGGAAAGCGGATTGATGGGCGATGCCGTTTCTACCTCCAATGCAGTAGGATACTGGCAGTTTAAGAAAGAGGCCGCCGCTGATTTTAACTTGCGCATGGACAACGTGGTGGATGAGCGACGCCATATTATTGAGGCCAGCCGGGGCGCAGCCCGCTACTTTAAGCGAAGCAACAATTATTACAACAACTGGTTTAACGCGCTGCTCTCCTACTACTTGGGCTACTCCGGCGCCAAGAACTATACTTCTCCGCAGGATAACGGTGGCAAAAACATGAATATTACTGAAAAGTCGCATCCTTACGTGCTGACTTTCCTGGCGCATAAAATTGCTTATGATAGTTTTGTAGGCAAAAGTACACCGGTTGTTTCGCTGCGCGAGTTGCGCGCCACGGCAGGCCAGAGCCTGGCCGATATTGCCCTGGCTACCAAAACGGATTATCCGGAACTGGAGCGGTATAACAAATGGCTGCTGGGCAATACTATCCCTTCGGATAAAGATTATTATGTGATGGTTCCGGTGCGCAAAGGCGGCAGCGAAGGCGACCTGCTGGCATCATCAAGCTATGATAAAACACCTATCCGCCGCGCCGGGGCTGTTATGGCAACTTCGATGGTGAAGCGCAACGGACTGAATGCTTTAGTGGCCCGCGCCGGCGACACCAAAGACAAACTGGCGCTCCAGGCAGGCATTTCTACACGCCGCTTCCTGAAGTATAACGATATGTACAGCTTTGATGCCATTCAGGAAGGAGCCCTTTATTATACAGAACCAAAGAAAACCGATGCCGAAACGGAGTTTCATGTGGTCCAACCCGGAGAGAGTATGCAACAGATTGCGCAACACTATGGTATTAAGCTTAATTACCTGCTATTTAAAAACCGCATGAGCCGCAGCGAAGCGCCGGCACCCGGCCGCGTGCTTTGGCTGCAAAAGCGGCGCCCTTACGCTATTCCTGTGGAGGTTCGTGACCTGAACAGGCAGCAGGTTGCCTCGGCAGCGGCCCCGAGCAGCTACAACAAACCTATAGCTACCGGTACAACACAGGCAACTAAGACCAAAGCAGCTGTACACGACAAGAAACAAAATATATTTACCAGATTTTTCAATAGTCTGAAACGCCGCACAAAGCAGCCTGAAGAAGAAACAGAAATGATAGCCGCAGAACCCGCAACAGTAAACCAGCCGGTTGCTACTGTTCCGACTGCCGCTCCGCAAACTGCTCCTATCGCTGCTTCCGCCATAGAAGCACTGGCAGAAAAAGTTGCAACAGAGCAGCAGGAGTCAACTAATTCAGACACAGCAGCAACAATAATTCTGGCCGAAGAAGAAAACCTGGAAACAGCAGCTCCTGTAACTATAAGTCCAGCACCGGCGGCTAAAACCAACACAGCGGTGCTTTATCCTAGCTCTTCAAAAGCATCGCCTGATACTATAGCGCAGCAAGAGCCGGGAGAGTGGCCGGAGCAGACACCGGAAGAAGAAGAAATAATTGCGCCTGCCCAGGAAAATAATGAGGCCATACTTGCTGAAACGGCAACTGCTACGGAAGACACTATATTCAAAGAAACGCCGGCCACGGCAATAACGACTGCAAAACCTGCTGCTATAAAACCATTGGCAAAACCAACAGCACAGCCTGCTCCTGCCCGGCACATTGTACAGCAGGGCCAAACTTTATACAGCATCTCCAGAATGTATGCCGTCACGACAAACGACATCAGCCGCTGGAACAATTTAGGAGAGGAGCCGCTAAAAATTGGCCAAAAACTGCTGATTGCGGAACCGCTGGCTACACCGACAGCAGCGTATGTTGATATTGCCCCGGCAAAGGCTAATAATGGCATCCATACAGTGGCAGCCGGTGAAACGCTGTACCAGATTTCCAAAACATATAAGGTAACGATGGAGGAGCTGCGCCAATGGAACAGCCTGCCGGACAATAGCATCCGGTTGGGGCAGGAACTGCGCATAGTGGCACCCACTGAGACAGCCACGACTGGCGAAACGCAGGAAAAAGCACCTGCCAGCACCTTTAGCGGCAGCAGCACTTATCATACAGTTGCTGCCGGTGAGAGCATGTACCAGATATCGCGCAAGTATGGCGTTACCATCAAAGACATTATGCAGTGGAACAACAAAAGCGACTTTGCAGTAAGTGCGGGAGAAAAGCTTATCATCAAGAAAAAGTAATCCCGCTTATTAAAGTAAACCCGGCAAGTATAGGTGACAGAAATCTCCCGGGTTTTCTGCGGCGGCAGATTTCTGTTACCTTGGATAAATGGTATGATTTTGTTGTTTTTCAAACTAAATAGATAGCTCAAAACTTCCTTACTTATACTATTTTTAAAGTATAAAAGGAGTACCTTCTGTTTTATTTATGCCTGAAACTTATAAGGATTTAATCTGAGATATTGACCTGAACAAAGAGCAAAGTATAAAGCCGGCTAATAGGCCGGCTTTATACTTTATGAGTAATTTTACTGCTTTCATTATAGTAGTTGCTCACGGGCGTTATTATGGAGAGCCTTCCTTACCGGGAACCGTAAGAATGTTAGCTGCTTGCAGGCCGCTGGCAATTTCCGGGAGAATGCCCAGGCGCCGGTATATCGGGAGTACCATCTCGCGCAGGCGGCTCAGTTGTAGGGCAAAAGGCACAATAGTGAGTATAATCAGAATACCGCAACCTAACAAAGTATAACCTACGCCTATTCTCTCCGCTATGGCGCCTGCCAGCAGACTTCCAAAAGGCGCCATTCCCAGCGAAGCCATTGAATAAAAGCTCATCACGCGGCCACGCTTGTCGTCATCTACAATGGTTTGCAGAATAGTATTGCAGGAAGCCATTTGTACGATCATCCCGAAACCTACAAAAAGCATACATAGCAGCGACACCCAAAGTATGGTGGAAAAGGAGAAGGCAATCAGGCCGAAACCAAAGATAATGGCCGCCGCCACAATTACTTTGCCCAGTCCCATTGCAGATTTGCGCGGAGCCAGGTATAAAGCGCCTGCCAAGGCTCCAATACCGGAAGCACCCATCAAGAAACCCAACGTGTTGGCATTACCGCCCAGAATGTCGCGGGCAAACACCGGCATCAGTACACTGAAAGGCATCCCGATTAGGCTTACACTAGCCACCACCAGTATGATGGCCCGGATCGGCGGAAACCGGAACGTATACTGAAACCCGTCCTGCAGTTGCTGCCATATCTTACGGTGCTGCTTTACAGGTATAAAAGGTTTGGTGCGCATCAGCAGCAACGAGCCGATTACGGCCAGGTAACTTAGCGCGTTTATCAGAAAACAAGTGCCCTCTCCTACGGCCGCAATTACCACGCCCGCTATAGATGGCCCCACCAGGCGCGCCACATTAAACAGAGAAGAGTTAAGGGCGATAGCATTGCTCAGGTCGTCCCGGTCTTCTACCAGTTCAATCACAAAGGCCTGCCGTGTAGAAGTATCAAAAGCATTAACAACGCCCATAAAAGTGCTCAGCGCCAGAATGTGCCATATCATAACGGTATCGGTTAGCACCAGTGCCGCCACCGCAGCAGCCTGCAGCATAAAAAGCGCCTGCGTTATCACCAGTATCCGGTGCCGGTCGAAGCGGTCGGAGATAACGCCGGCAAAAGGGCCAAGTATAAAAGAGGGCACCAGGCTGCAAAAGCTCACCATTCCCAGCAGAAATACCGAATCGGTAAGGCGGTATACCAGCCAACTCATAGCGATGCGTTCCATCCAGGTGCCAATCAGCGACACGCCCTGGCCCATAAAAAATAAGCGGTAGTTTTTATGGCTAAGCGCCCGGAACATACCGCTCAGCCTGCTTGTAGAATCATCTTCTTCCTGCATATTTACTTTTATACTTTTACAGCAACGCTTTTTACTTACGTGCTTAGCTGCTAAAAGCGTTATCTCTTTCTAAGGATATACCTGCAAGTATATAAGTATAGCGGTTTGCATAGCCTTCTTCCCTGGGTGTAGTGCCTGTTTTGCGAAATATCTTAAAGAAAGCGTTCTTAAAACATAAAATTCTGAAAATCAATTATCTATATCATAAACATACCTGTCACAGAAGAGATAGCGGTTTGTAAAGTATAAGGGAGAGAAAAGTGCAGGAAAGGTATTATATGAATTTATATAGGAATAACTAAATTGCCTTTGCTGCTGTGGTGTATCAATGGCGGGCTTTTGTTTTATTCAATGTAAATTCTAAAAGCTTTATTTTATAAAATTCCGGATGTGTATAAGCATCAGAAATAAACTTACCACCTGATTATGAGAAGATATATATGGTTGTTGTTGCCTGCCTTATTGTTCATCCTGAATTCCTGTAAAGAATCTTCTTCCGGGGAGCATGACTATAGTACCTGGAATACTTATGCCGGCTCAAAAGAAGGGAACAGGTATTCTTCTAATAACCAGGTTACAACTCAAAATGTGTCACAACTGCAGGTTGCCTGGACTTATAGCACCAAAGATAAAGATCCTGAAAACCGTTCGCAGTTGCAATGTAATCCCATCATAATAGATGGAATCTTGTACGCTACTTCGCCACAATCAAAACTGTTTGCTTTAAACGCAGCAACCGGCCAGCAAAAATGGAGCTTCAACCCTTACGAACAGGCGAATCAGGTAAAAGACAAGCTGGCGGATTTTAATGTGAACCGGGGTGTAACTTATTGGCAAAACGAGGCAGGAACCGAAAAACGGATTTTATACAGTGTCGGCCACCGGTTATATGCCATCGATGCACAAAATGGAACCCCCATCCCGACCTTCGGGCAGCACGGATTTATTGACCTGCGGCAGCATTTAGACCAGGATAATACCGAGAATGCTTATGTAGCCGGAACAACACCAGGCGTTATTTACAAAGATTTACTTATCTGGGGTATGCGCCTGTCGGAAGGGCCAGATGCGCTGGCCGGGCATATTCGGGCTTTTGATGTGCGCACAGGCGAGCGGCGTTGGATATTTCACACCATTCCGCACCCTGGAGAAACCGGTTATGACACCTGGGAAAATCCGGATAGCTGGAAGCGGATTGGCGGAGCCAACAACTGGGCAGGTATGGCTTTAGATGAAAAGCGCGGCATTGTTTATGTTCCGACAGGCTCTGCTACGCCCGATTTTTATGGTGGCGTGCGCAAAGGGCAAAACCTGTTTGCTAACTCTGTTATTGCCCTGGATGCCGCCACAGGCAAGTATATATGGCATTACCAGGTGGTGCATCACGATTTGTGGGACCGCGATCTGCCGGCTAACCCTAACCTGGTAACGGTAAATCAGAATGGCAAAAAGATAGATGCCATTGCCCAGATTACCAAACATGGTTACGTGTTTTTATTGGATCGCACCAATGGCAAGCCGCTGTTCCCGATAAAGGAAGTGCCGGTACCTGCCTCAGATCTGCCCGGCGAAGAAGCCTGGCCTACACAACCTATTCCCACTTTGCCCGAACCGTTTGCCCGTCAGAAATTCGGCCCCGAAGATGTGACCGACCTCACCCCCGAAACACACCGGGAGATGATGGAAAAGTATAAGCAGGTAAAACACCAGGTTATGTTTGCGCCACCGGGCAAAGAAGGAAGCTGGATTTTTCCTGGTTTTGATGGCGGCGGCGAATGGGGCGGTGCCGCCGTAGATCCGGAATCGAATATCCTGTACGTGAACAGCAGCGAGATGCCCTGGGCTTTAACTATGATTGACGTACCAAAGAAGAATGCAGAAGACTATACGTTGACAGGCGTTGGTACAACTGCATATAACAAATATTGCATAGCCTGCCACGGCACAGATTTAAAAGGTAGTGGTTCCGCTTATCCTTCGCTTGTAAATATTGGTAATAAATATACCAAAGCGCAGGTAAGTAAAATCATAGAGAACGGCTGGAACATGATGCCATCCTTTAAACAGATACCGGCAAGCGAAAAAGAAGCGCTTCTGGCTTTTCTGCTGAACACCACAGAGCAGGAGCCAAAACTGGCAAGCAACAAGCCTGGCGGCTCTGAGGCCAGCAATGCAAAAGAACCTGTGACCTCCGGCAATACCCCGGAAACCAGGGATCTTCAGGATGAAGTTCCGTACACCATGACCGGCTATAACAGATTTTTAGATAAAGACGGCTATCCAGGCATCAAACCACCCTGGGGTACACTCAACGCTGTAGATCTCAATAGCGGCAAATTATTATGGAAAGTACCTTTGGGAGAATATGAAGCATTAACTAAAAGAGGCATTCCGCCTACCGGCACCGAAAATTATGGCGGCCCATTGGTAACAAAAGGGGGTTTGGTTTTTATAGCGGCTACCCAGGATGCTAAAATCCGTGCTTTTGACAAAAAAACTGGCAAGGTATTATGGCAAGCAGATTTGCCGGTTCCGGGTTATGCCACACCGGCTGCCTATGCCGTTGCTGGTCGCCAATACATTGTAATTGCCTGCGGTGGTGGTAAATTGGGTAGTAAATCCGGCGATACGTATATTGCCTTTGCTTTGCCCGTTACAGCTGCAGAAAATCAATAATATAACAGCCCCCGCAGACAGATCAGCAGCTACCTTGCAGCATACTGCATTCTAGTAATTAACTGACATACAGTTATTTAATTTGCAAAATCAAACATCATACTTATAAACTAACAGAAGAGAAAGTAACATAAGCGGCTAAGGGAGGTATAAGTAACCTGACATTTTTTTAAATAGTATAAGCGTATGAACGAATTACTGGAAAGAATCTATTTCCATAACACCGTTAAAAATTATATCATCGTGTTGGCCTGCATCTTTGTCGCGCTGGCACTGGTAAGGCTTTTTAAACGAACTATTCTTACAAAAATTAGCCACTGGACTGAAAAAACCAAAGTTACTTTCGATAATTACCTTGTCGGAAGCTTTGAGCGTTTTGGAATACCAATTATTAATATCTGTATTGTTTATGCAGGTATAAATTACCTGACGCTTTCGCCAAGGGTTGATAAAATCATCAATATTGCGACCACGGTAGCGATTACTATTCTGGTGATTCGCTTTGTATCATCGGCTTTGGCGCGGGTAGTGGGGGCTTATTTTATCCGAAAGCACCATACAGCTAGCGGCGCCAACGAGATGGGTGCCATCAACTTAATTATCGGCATTATTATCTGGTTTATTGGCCTGGGCTTTTTGTTTGATAATCTGGGATACGATCTGACAGCCATTATCGCCGGTTTGGGCGTAGGCGGTATTGCTGTGGCGCTGGCCGCACAAAATATACTGGGCGACCTGTTTAACTACTTTGTCATTTTCCTGGACAGGCCTTTTGAGGCAGGCGACTTCCTGACGGTTGGCGATCAAAATGGCACAGTAGAACATATAGGCGTAAAAACGACCCGTATCCGGACACTGTCCGGTGAGCAATTGGTGTTCTCTAACAGCGACCTGACCAGTTCGCGCATCCATAATTATAAAACAATGCAGAAACGCCGCATTGTTTTTAAAATTGGCGTTACTTACCAAACCTCGTACGAGCAGTTGGAGCAGATTCCAAGTATTATTAAATCCATCATTGAGGCGCAGGACCCTGTACGTGTCGATCGGATACACTTTCAGTCGTACGGCGACTCCAGCCTGGACTATGAAATTGTGTATTATGTGCTCGACCCAAGCTATAACAAGTACATGGATATTCAGCAAGCCATTAACCTGGGCATCTACAAAGAGTTTGCGAGTAGAGGCATCGAGATTGCTTACCCAACCCGTACGCTGTTCATGGTAAACCAGCAGCAGGACGAGAAGGAAGCGGAGCCAGTGCAGACGCCTCAAGCAGCAAGGCTCTGAGCAACAAAGTATAGCCCATAAAAAGCAAAGCAGCGGAGATATTTCCGCTGCTTTTTTGTTGTAATGATAGCAGTTTATACTTGGGCAGCCGCCTGATTTTGCGTAATTTTATCATCTAAGAACGACGTACAAGTATAGATTTATTCAGATTCAAGAGTCATTCTTCATTCCTAATTCTCCCAAATGCCAGTTTTCTCGCATCTACACACACACACGCAGTACTCGCTGCTCGACGGCCAGGCCAGTATTGGCGCGCTCATGAAAAAGGCGCAGGCCGATGGCATGCCCGCCGTTGCCATGACGGACCACGGCAACATGTTTGCTGCTTTTAACTTTGTGGCCGAAGCCAACAAGTATAATGTGAAGCCGATTGTGGGCTGCGAATTTTACCTGGTAAAGGATCGGCACCTGAAAACGTTTACCAAAGAGCAGAAAGACGTACGCCACCACCAGCTCCTGCTGGCCAAAGACCAGGAAGGCTATCAGAACCTTGCCAAATTGTGTTCGCTGTCCTATATAGAAGGCGTATACAGCAAATGGCCCCGCATCGACAAAGAACTGTTGCAGAAGTATAGCAAAGGCCTGATTGCCACCAGCTGCTGCATCGGAGCCGAACTGCCGCAGGCAATCCTCTGGAAAACAGAGGCCGAAGCCGAGGAACAACTGAAATGGTGGCTCGATTTATTTGGTGAGGATTATTACATCGAATTGCAGCGCCATGGCTTGCAGAACATCGACGGCACCGGCAAGAGCCAGGAAGACGTGAACCAGGTGCTGCTGAAATTTGCGCACAAGTATAACATCAAGGTCATCTGCACCAACGACTCGCACTACGTAGACCAGGACGACTGGAATGCCCACGATATTCTGCTGTGCGTGAACACCGGCGAAGACCAGAGCACGCCTGTTGGCGACTTTGCTACCAAATACTATCGCTTCCTGTCGGATGATCAGAAAGTGATTTATGACACGGTGGATAACGTGCGGAACAAGTATGGCAGCAGCCAGGGCATCCGGCAGATGCTGCAGCGCATTGACGAGGCCGGCACAAAAACACGCTTCGGCTTCCCCAACGATCAGTTTTATTTCAAGACGCAGGCCGAAATGAACGTGCTTTTTAAGGACGTGCCGCAAGCAGTAGATAACACCAATGAGATTGTAGACAAGATTACGCCGCCCAAACTAAAGCGCGACATCCTGCTGCCCAACTTCCCGATTCCGCCGGAGCACGCCAATGCTGATGCGTTTCTGCGCCACCTGACGTTTAAAGGCGCGGCCAAACGCTACGGCGAAATGACACCGGAAATTCAGGAGCGCCTGGATTACGAGCTGCGCATTATCGAAACCATGGGTTTTGCCGGATATTTCCTCATCGTGCAGGATTTCATCAACAAAGGGCGCTACATGGGCGTGGCGGTGGGTCCGGGCCGGGGATCGGCAGCAGGTTCGGCGGTGGCTTACTGCATCGGTATCACCAACATAGACCCGATTAAGTATAGTTTGCTGTTTGAGCGTTTCCTGAATCCGGAGCGCGTGTCGATGCCGGATATTGATATTGACTTCGACGACGTGAACCGCCAGCGTGTCATCGATTATGTGGTAGAGAAGTATGGCAAAACGCAGGTGGCGCAGATTATTACTTTTGGTACGATGGCAGCTAAATCGTCTATCAAAGACGTGGCGCGCTCTACCTCTTTGTCACTGGCCGAAGCAAACGAACTGGCCAAAATGGTGCCGGATACGCCGGGTACAACCCTGGCCAAAGCCTTTATCGAGAACCTGGAACTTGCTGCCATCCGCGAGGGCAATGATCATCGCGGCGCTACACTACGGCTGGCGGAGAAGTTGGAAGGCTCCATCCGCAACACTGGTATACACGCAGCCGGTGTGATTATCGCTCCCGATGATATCACCAACTATATTCCGGTTTCCACTTCAAAAGATTCAGACCTGCTGGTAACGCAGTTTGATGGTAAGGTAATCGAGAGCGCGGGCATGCTGAAGATGGACTTTCTGGGTTTGAAAACCCTCACCATCATCAAAGATGCCATTGAGCTTATCAGGAAAAACCATGGCGTAGAGATTGACATTGATGATATTCCGATAGACGATGAGAAAACTTACCAGCTGTACCAGCGCGGCGACACCATCGGTACGTTCCAGTTCGAGTCGGAGGGTATGCGCATGTACCTCAAGGATTTACAGCCAACCAACATTGAAGACCTGATTGCGATGAACGCGCTGTACCGCCCTGGCCCAATGCAGTTCATCCCCAACTTTATTAACCGGAAACATGGCCGCGAGGAGGTAGAATATCCGCACGAGTTGCTCAAGCCGATCCTAGAATATTCCTACGGGATTATGGTATACCAGGAGCAGATTATGCAGACAGCCCAGATTCTGGCCGGTTACTCGCTGGGTGGTGCCGATTTGCTGCGCCGCGCCATGGGTAAGAAGGACATGAAGAAGATGGCCGAGGAGCGCGAGAAGTTTATCAAAGGAGCTGCCGAGAAGCATAAAATTCCGTCGAAGAAAGCCTCTGAGGTGTTTGATGTGATGGAAAAATTTGCCCAGTACGGATTTAACCGCTCCCACTCTGCCGCCTATTCGGTGGTGGCATACCAAACAGGGTATTTAAAAGCACATTATCCTGCCGAGTATATGGCCGCTGTGCTCACCAACAACATGAACGACATCAAAAAAGTGACGTTCTTTATTGAAGAAGCACGCAAGCAAAATGTGCAGGTGTTGGGGCCGGACGTAAACGAATCGTTGCTGAAGTTCAACGTGAACGAGCAGGGCAACATCCGTTTCGGTTTGGCTGCGATAAAAGGTACCGGCGAGTCTGCCGTGGATGCTATTATATCGGAGCGCGAAAATGGCCTGTACAAAGATATGTTCGATTTTGCGAAGCGCGTGAACCTGCGGGCCGTGAACAAAAAGACGTTTGAAAGTATGGCTTTGGCCGGCGCTTTTGATTCATGGGGGCTGTACCACCGTGCGCAGTTGATAGAGATACCCGAAGGCGAAAACATGAGCTTACTGGAGAAAGCTGTGCGCTACGGCAACAACTATCAGGCAGAGCAGCAGGCGGCGCAGCAATCGCTGTTTGGCGGCAGCGCTGCTGTGGCTTCTCCGCTCCCCAAAATACCGGAAGTACAAGTATGGACGCAGGCCGAAATGCTTCGCCGCGAAAAGGAAGTCGTAGGATTTTACATGTCGGGCCACCCGCTCGACCAGTTTAAGCTGGAGATTGACTCTTACTGCACCTGCCCGCTGGATAAGATTGAGGCATACAAAAACCGCGAGGTAAACGTGGCAGGCATGGTGTCGGAAGTGGTGATTCGCACGGCCAAGAACGGCAACCCTTTTGCCTTGTTCTCTATCGAAGACTATGATTCTACCATGCAGATGGCACTGTTCGGAGAGGATTACATGAAGTTTTCGCCCTACCTGAAAACAGGTTTATACCTGTTCATCAGGGGCAAAGTGCAGTTGCGCTATAAAACAGAAGATCAGTGGGAATTGCGCCCTCAGAACATCCAGCTGCTCGGCGATATTACCGATAAGATGGCGCAGGGCGTACAACTCAACATCAACCTGCAGCACTTTAACCAGGGATTAGCTGAGGCATTGGAAAGCGCCATCGTAGCCAGTCCGGGCCAGAAACGCCTTGAGATTACGCTGCACGTACCGGAAGAGAAACTGGCGCTGCCGATGTATTCCCGCAAGTACAGAATCGACCCAAAGCAGTTTCTGGCAACTATAAAAGGTATGGGCGTGGGTGAGTGTAAGCTGATTTAGGACTAGGATTTTCAGGATTCCTGGATGTACAGGATTTATTTCTTAAATATCTGATCGAAGCATAAAAGAGGTATGCTGCTGCGGTGGCATACCTTTTTTATACTTTCAGCTAATGTTCTTAGATTCTCTCTTTCAGACTTTCCTTATGCTCTTTCGGACTTCCTAGTCCAAAAGCCCACTGATGGTGATTTCAGTTTAAGAAATTCGAAACAGCAGTTACGGCCCCTGCTGTCTCTCGCTGCCACCTTCCCACTTCCCACCACTTTTTCCGCTTTCATACTTGCTTCTGAAACTTTTAGCTGCAACATTTGTTGATACAAATAATTACTACCTAACGGCAGGTTATGTCGTAAGTATAAAAAGAAGTATAGTTCGGGCAAGCCTTTGTCGTCAGACAGCTTGTCAGGCAGGTATAGTTTGGGCAAGTATTTGCCAAACCTATAATTGTTATTAAATTTAAAACAGAAAGTTCAACAAACAAACCATTTAAGTTATGGCTAACAAAGCAATAGAGATCACAGACGCGAATTTTGATGAGATCATCAATTCAGATAAACCGGTATTAGTAGATTTTTGGGCAGAGTGGTGCGGCCCTTGCCGTATGGTAGGCCCCATTGTAGAAGAGTTGGCTGGCGAATACGAAGGCAAGGTCGTTATCGGCAAAGTAGACGTAGACGCTAACCCGCAGACTTCCGCTAAATTCGGCATCCGCAGCATCCCGACGCTGCTTGTGTTTAAAAACGGCGAAGTAGTAGACAAGCAGGTAGGCGCAGTGCCTAAAAACGTGCTGTCGCAGAAGCTAGAAGCACAAATGGCGTAAGCTAAAGTATAAATATACTTATAGAGAGACCTCTCCTGCTGTAGCAGGAGAGGTCTCTCTATTTAGCTGGTTTTATAATTATGCTGATATCGCCGCTACGCTCCAGGTAAGCCGTTTGAACAGTACGTACGTCTGCTTCATGGCCGGCAATACGGATAGCTTCGCATAAATCGTTTTCTGTTACGCTGTTGTTGCGCATGGCAGCCCATTGCAGCTGGCCGTCCTTTACAAGGATTTCAGGCTTGCCCTTGAGTATATTGCCGATGCCGGAACTAGTATGGAATGCCAGCATAGCGAGTCCTTTGTGCAGCAGAACCAGCGTAAGTGCGGCAGCTATGGTAGGAAAGAAAGGCGAATTGCCGGTAATGGTGCGGCTTAAAATGGAGCCATAGATAACCCCCAGCACAATATCGAAAGTTGTGTTTTTGCCAAAAATACGGTGGCTGCCAATCCGGAGAATAAGCACGGCGGCAAAGAATACACCAATAGCCCGCAGCGACATCTGCCACCAAGATAGTGTCTGGTCGTGAATACCGAAGGCAATATCAAAAAATTCCTGCATATTCTGCAGGAACGGGCAAAACAGGTGCAAAGTTATACCTCTTTTCGCTAGCTCTCGGACAGGTGCAAGGCCCACTTAATTACTCTCTATTGCTTTTTAACTGGTAACATCATTGCGCCCTATTTCTGTAGTTTGCGGGCAGGGTGGTATTGTGCTTATCCCTCAAGTATTTATCAGATTAAACCATTTATGGTTGAACTTAAGTATGATAAATACGGTAATAAAGAGGAGAGAATCAAACAGTTATCTTCAAAACATTTATATTTATAATTTGGTACTATTATGTTTAAATTTGTGATATTAAGTATAACACTCTTGCTTGGGCCGACTGCCATAAGCCCAACGCAGGCACAGCCTTTTGCCCATTACAGCGCCGAAAGCGCAACGGAACTTACAGAAAGCCAGAAAGTTCAACAGCTTATTGAATGGGTGCGCCATCTGGAAGGGGCAACTTTTATTCGCAATGGTGAGGAATATAACTGCCAGCAGGCCGCTGATCACCTGCAGTCGAAATGGGAAAAGCACAAAGACCAGGTAAAAACAGCGCAAGAATTTATTGATGCATTGGCTTCTAAGTCCGGTATGTCGGGCGAGGATTACCAGATCCGCTTCGCCGACGGCAAAACGGTTACATGCGGAGAGGCGCTCCACCAGCAGTTGCAGCAAATCGAGCAATCGTAAGAAGAACGTATCGCTTTTTGATTGCGTAGTTTACGCAATAACTTGTTTAATTTAATCAACCTACACTATGCTACAACTTCTGGAAGAAGCAAAGGATGACTTAGTGGCGTTTCGTATCTCAGCCGATGTAGATAAAAACGATTATGACGTGATGCTTCCGGTATTGGAAGAGAAAATCTGGCAACACGGTAAAATCAGCGTATATGCAGAGCTGATGAATGTAGAAACCTATACGCTGAAAGCCCTGTGGAAAGAAGTAAAATTCGATTTAAAGCACCTGAACGATTTCAACAAGGCCGCCATTGTAGGCGATGCTCCCTGGATGGACATGGTGGCAACAATGGCTAAGCCTTTTACCACCGCCGAGGTAAAACACTTTGATTTTGAACATCGTGCTGATGCCTGGGCCTGGGTAAATACCTGACGCGCTACTAAACAAACTTTACACTCTTTAACAAAAAGGCCGTTGCGCAAAACAATGCGTAGCGGCCTTTTTATTCTATACCTGGCCTGTAAAGCATAGTTTATACCTAATCTTTGTATATCAGCACTTCATTTCTGCTGCAAATAACTTTAGCTAAAACTAGTATAAGTATAACTTTCAGAAGCTTTGACAGGCGCTGATGCGTACGCTCGCGCTCCCGGTCCGGCTCAAAAAGATCTTTCTGCCAGAATGCTTTTGGAGCCGGGCTACTTTAGTAAAAGCTTTCAGTAAATAATTCAACCTGCTGCCAAGCACAAATATTTCATCATGCCGTGACTTTTAATTTGATACTGGTTATACTTTTTATTCATTGTAGTAGTATTTTAACAACCAGCCACTAACTTACTTCATTCCCTTCGCCTGCCGGATGGCTTCGTAAAGTTCTCGGGCACGCTGTGAGCCAATCAACAAAGGCTTGTGGTTGTAAAAGTATAGTTTCACGCCTTCGTTGCCCGACATGTTGTAAGCCTTGCCGGCAAAGCCCCAGCGGATGCCCCAGCCGCCATAATCACGGATAGGATTGTAAACCGTCTGCTCGAAATCGCGCAGCAGGTGCAACGGTATCCGGACAGGGCGCAGGTGGAACGGGTAAAAATGCACCCGCAACTCACCCGGCACCACTTCAGTTTGCAAGCGCATCATATAAAAGAAGTATGGCAACCCCAGCCCCACCAGCACAAATACGACAATAAGTTGCAGGTTTGAGGCCGGTCTGCTCCCATAAGTGCCGCCCAGCAGTACCTGGTACACAAACCCCACCCAAAAAATAGCCGCCGCACTTAGCACCACTACCCACAGCCATACCTGCCTGAACCGCTGCCCCTCCCGGAAAAGTATTTTATCCTGCTCCATACTTTAAAGTATAATTCCTGCTACGAAAAAAGCCGCCCCAATAGCGGTTGGGACGGCTCCTTAACTAAGATTTATATGTATGAACAGGTATATAAATCATACTTGCTAATGTATACTTGCTTAGGCCAGCGCCTGCTCCAGATCGCCGAGTAGGTCTTCGGCATCCTCCACGCCCACGCTCAGGCGAATCAGCGAATCGCTCAGACCGGCCTTTATACGCTCCGCAGGCGGAATGCTGGCATGCGTCATCGTAGCCGGATGGCCGCATAGCGATTCCACGCCACCCAGCGACTCTGCCAGCGCAAAAAACTTAAAGTTTTCCAGCACGCTTATTACGTCCTCCGCCTTATTGCTTTTCAAATCAAAAGATACCATGCCGCCAAAATCACGCATCTGCTCTCTGGCTACCTCGTGGTTGTTGTGGTCTTCAAAGCCCGGCCAGTATACTTTCTCTACTTTTGGGTGGTTACGCAGGAATTCTGCTACCTGCCGGCCATTCTGGCAATGACGCTCCATGCGCAGGTGCAGCGTTTTAAGGCCGCGCAGCACCAGGAAGCAGTCCTGAGGGCCGGGTGTGCCGCCACAGGAGTTCTGGATAAAAGACAATTGCTGGTGCAGATCATCGTCATTTACAATAATAGCGCCCATTACCACATCCGAGTGGCCGCCCATATACTTGGTTAGCGAGTGCATCACTATGTCTGCACCCAAATCGAGTGGCGTTTGCAGGTATGGCGTGGCAAAGGTATTATCGGCCACCAAAAGTATGTTATGCTTTTTGGCGATGGCCGCACATCCTTTAATGTCGATAATGTTGAGCAAAGGGTTTGTAGGCGTTTCCACCCAAATCATCTTCGTTTTATCGTTCACCAGTTCCTCCACGTTAGCCAGGTTGCCCATGTTGGTGAAATGAAACTTAATGCCGTAGTTCTGGAAAATCTTTGTGAAAATGCGGTAGCTGCCGCCATACAAATCGTTAGTGGAAATCACTTCATCGCCGGGTTTCAGTATCTTGATGATAGCATCAACGGCTGCCATACCCGAGGCAAAGCAAAGCCCATGCTTGCCATTCTCCAGCGCCGCCAGCGCATTTTGCAATTGTGTGCGGGTAGGATTATGCGTGCGCGAGTACTCATAGCCTTTATGGTCGCCGGGCGATTTCTGCACGTAAGTTGATGTCTGGTAAATGGGTGTCATAATGGCACCTGTAGTTGGGTCTGGCTCCACGCCGGCATGTATAGCTTTTGTTCCGAATTTCATGTTTTAATATATAATTTAAAGTATAAACAACAGGCTGCAAGTTAACAATTTTAACGTGCAACACCTTACGGCATACGTACATGGTAAAGGCAGGCAACGCTTTTAATCCCGCTCATATCTTTCGTCCTTTGTCTTTCGTCTTATAAGCTTACGATTATAGTTTATACTTACCACAACCACATGAAGCGACTTAGCCTGCTGCAGAATCTTATACGCCAGAATGCCTCTACCTTTGTTTCGATGTTGCTGCTGGTGGTGGTACCAGTGGTGATAAGTTCTACACTGGCCTATCTGCTGTACGAACACCAGTCGCTGCTGCAGGATTTAAACTGGTGGCAAATGGGGTTATACTTCCTGATAGTATCTGTTACCATGGCACTTGCCCTTACACCTACCACATTTGTTGCGCTGGCAAGCGGCTTTTATCTGAACTGGATCGGGTTTCCTGGTATTGTAATATCATATGGTGTGGCGGCTTTGGTTGGGTATAGCCTGGCCAAGCTGATTGACCACGGTAAAATGATGAGCTTCCTGAACCGCTTTGAGAACGCACGCAACCTGATGCAGGAGCTGCGTGCCGAAAGCTGGAGCCTAATATTTCTGACGCGCATTTCGCCGGTGCTGCCTTTCGCGCTCATGAACTTTGTGCTCTCGCTGCTTCAGGTTGACAAGAAGAAGTTCTTCCTGGCCAGTATTCTGGGCATGCTGCCGCGCACCCTTTTCTTTTTCTGGATAGGCACGCAAGCCAGCGATATCCTCAATTTGCTGCAAAACCCCGAAACGGGCAGTAGCGGCAAGCTGCTCCTGATCCTGCTGGTAATCATCTCGATAGGTGGCCTGTACTTTGTTTTCGACCGTGCCCTGAAGAAAGCGCTGCGGAATGCCAGCATGAAAAACGCTGAAAATATTTAAAAGGACTTGCGTATAACGAAAAAAGAGCCTTACTTTGCACTCACAATTACGGAATGGTCACGTAGCTCAACTGGATAGAGCATCTGACTACGAATCAGAAGGTTAGGGGTTCGACTCCCTTCGCGACCACTTGAAAATCAGCCACTTACGAATAAAATCGCTAAGTGGCTTTTTTATGTGCACACTATTTGCACACAAACTCCCTGCCTTTCTGCTATACTATCCCTCCTCTCTTGGTTTACTTCCTGATATCAAAAGTGAAGGCAGCAGACTTGCTGAGCATTAAACCTGCGCCAGCCCTCCTATAACGCTGGAATGATATTCTGCTCCTTTTAACATAATACCTGTTATAGAAAGGCCAACAACACGAGGGAAGCCGTTTAGTCGAAGACAGGAACAGAAACTGTCAAATTGATGCGGAGGCCGCTCCAGCTTGGTTCCAGGGTATCGTTATCACTATTGCGTGTCAACTGATAATCCGGCTCCCCGGGCACATGAAAAGGCTTGCTGGCACTGGCCATATAGCCAACCATTAGGCGCACGGGCGTGGCATAAAACGGGTACTGCACGCCAACAGAGGGCTTTAAATCTAGACCGATGGAGTTGAATTTATCCTCGCTTGATTCAGAGGCACCGTAGACACGGCTGTTGGGCTCTGTCTTCAGCTTATTGAAGAATACATTGGCCTCAAACCCGGCCACCAGGCTAAACCGGCCGCCTTTTAGAGGCTCATGAGAGTAGATGGTAGCCCCCAGCGCGTTGTAGCTGACGGGCAAATCGAACGTTATCTCACCTGAATAGTCCTCATAGGCCACACGGCCGCCGGTGTAGCCGTGCTCTGCGAACAAGCCTAGCCTTGTTTCCTCATCCAAGTCCCGCACCAGCCCGAGCCCGAACTGGAAGTAGGAGCCGAATGCGTCTACCGCTTCAGCGTTCACGCCCGTTTGCCGGATTATCGTCTGCTGAAACTCCTTCATGGAGGCCATGCGGAAACTGCCCAAGCCCAACCGCGGCTCCAGGTAATATTTCTTTTGAGCCGCTACAGTGCCGGCCAGCAGCAGCCCGGCTGCCAGTAAAAAGGTTTTGAGGTATTGCATGCGTCTATAAGGGGATGTAGTGGTCATGGGAAAAGATTCTGTCCCGATACAGGAATACAGAAGCCGCATCCGCCCGCTTCAGTTTCCGTATGAGCTGGCCGGTATCGATGTTGTAGACATAGAGCATGTTGTGGCTGTACCCATAGAGGTAGCCCGAGCCGGCATCCACGTGGTATCCGGACAGCTCCGCCTCCGTGGACAGTGTTTTCTCCAAGGCGCCTGTGGCTGTGCTGTAGAACATCAGCTGGGTGCCCCGCCGCAGGATGTACCAGGGCTTGGACGGGTGAAAGACCAGGGGGGCTACTTCCTGTACCGGCACCGCCTGTTGTTGCCAGCTGCCGTCGTTTTGCTCCAGGTAGAGCTCTGTGTATACTTTCAGGGCCTTGCCATCCGGGCTGATGGACGCCTGGCGGGCAGCGGAGGCGCTTGCTTTTGCCAGCACTTTTTTCTCCGTCATGTCTATGACGAACACGGAGTCTTTGTAGCCCCAGAAACTCTGCGCTCCAACCACCAGCCTGTTGTTATTGCTGACCCCTTCCAGGGTCATCTTGGAATAAGGCCCCCCCCTTTGGAAGCACATCAACAAACTCGAAGCGCTCCTGAGTCTGGAGTGTGGAGGGGCTAAGCCGGTGCAGCTTCCCGTCTAACATGGCGTAGAGGTAGCGCCCGTCCTGGGAAACCACGTTCTTGTTGTAGCCAAGCTCCTGGTACTGCTGGCCGACTATGTCCCGCGCAGTGACGACCTGCAGCGAGGATGGGTCAACCACCTTGATGTAATCTTGCTGGAAAGAGTAAAACCGGTCGACCTGCGGCCGTCGGAGAAGGTTTTGGACAGGGCAGGGGCCCCAGGCAGTGCCATAACCCTCTATGGTGCTTTGCGAGTACATGTGCCTGGCGTATAGCTCAGGGTCGGTCCCCTTAGGGTAAGCTATGAGCTTTACGGCAAAGTCACTCCCAAACCCAGGGTCCGGAAACGTCACCGTGGTATCCGTTCGCTCGCTGCTCTGAAAAGAAAGGCCTTGGGAGGCGTGCAGCTCATAGGCTTTGAAGTTTTTGTAGAAAGGCGTGGCGCTGAATGTCACGGTAAGGTCTTTTGCCTCGTTGTAAGTCGTGTGGAGGATACGCGGCAGCGGGTATTCATATTCCCCCGTAGGGCCGTAGGTGCCGTTATAATAGCCGTTTGCGTACGCCACCACATAGTAGGATACCGGGCCGCCCACATAAGAATCATCAATCCAAGAGGTGGCGCTGGGGTCAGTAAAGGTTGCCACCGGATCCTGGCGGATGCCGTTCAGGGTTTTAACCAGCTCAAATTTTTGAAAGCCCGGCCGCTTGTAGGGCTGCCACTCGATTTTAAGCTGCCCGTCCTCCGGCTTCACGCTGGTGACGGCCACAGCGCTCGGTGGGCCGTTGTCAACGTATACCGTCCACGTGCGGTAAACCTCCACGATTTCAGCACCGCTCTTGTCGGCCAGGCTGCCGGTGCCGGAGTTAGCAACGATTAAAAGCTGTAATTCATGGTAGCCGTCTTTGTACTTCTTCGACTGAAAGAAATAGCTTCCAGCCAAAGAACGCTCTTCAGCGAGTATGCTTTTATCCAGCTTCAGCTGATAGCCATAAACAGAGTGTCCCAGTAGGGAGACATTGAAAACGAAGCTCAGGTTGCCTTGTGCCACAACGGTGTCCTGCTGCTGGTTGAGGGAGATGTCCGCTATGACCTCCGGATTAGGGTCAATTTCCTCAAAGTGACTGCCCGCGGGACTGTAGTCGCAAGCAGACAAAAGGGAAGTCACTATCACTATAAGTAGGTGAATAGTTTTTTTCACGGGGGCTTAAACAAATAGTATTAAGGCAGTACGTAACAGGATGTAAATATCCTGCTATCCTAATAATACAATGGTGGATTTCGAATAAAACACATTAAGGGCTTAATATATGCAAAATGCTGCAGCTAGCTTTGCAGCTAAGCACCGTCAGATGAGCTGCGCCCAGCTTATTACTGTTTCTCTCAATACCAAACCCTGAAGCCCATCTACCATGGGGGGTACTGGTACAAGAAGTACGGCGCGTTCGTGACAGACATCGTGCCGGCAAGCCAGGTGTAGCTAGGCCTAATAGAGAAAGGCTCCATTCAAGCCTGGGGTACCGTACACCCAAACAAATGGAACAACTGTTAAACTTTAAACCTTTAGCAGCTTAACCCTTTGTCTACTTTTTTGTTGCAAGTCCAGACGGCCCTGCCGTAGTGCCAGACCCGCTCTTAGGATCAGACTCCTCGGGTTCAGAGGGAGGACTCTGCCCGCACGAGAAAGCCACGGAAAGGGTATACAGCTGCCCTTAGTAGGAACATAAACCCAGTCTTTTATACTCTATGAGCATAGGTGATACTGTTGTAGCAGTATCCACTTCTTCTGCCTATGAGCGAATTGTCGTTGATAGCGGTGATGCCCTGTTCCCCCATGTGCTGCGCGCATCTCAAGCAGTGTGTTTCATTTCCTTCTTTCAATAAGAAAATGAAACATGTGCCAGCCCATGCATGGCATTTAAGTGGAGCAGCATTGCTGGGACACGAACCTCTATGTCTTCATGGAAAGCATTCCCTTCAGCACGGTTGATTATCTGGGCAAAGCACGTTCAATATGCTTGAACGCATTGAATCACCACTTATAAATCATTAAGGTTCTGTTAACCTTTCTCTTGATTTAATAAAACTAACATCATAATGTCTAAACATTAAGGTAATGTTAGTATCCTTTCTTTGCACCCAAACCTTACGAACGCAAATGGAAGAGCGCAGGCCGAGGGGAGCAGTGGAGAACAGTATAGTGATTGCCTCCCAAAGGATGCAGTTTATTGGTCACAGCGCTTTTCCGTGGCGCTTAAGAGAGCTTCGCCCTCTCTTTTCTGACCAGGATAGTACTCCAGATATATTCCCCCTCCGCTTCAAGTTGGCCCGGTGATTAACCCCTCTACTTGCTTTCGCTACTATCAGAATCGAAGCATCCATCCAAAACCAGATTAACATATGGAATCAAAGCTACTACTAAAGAGCAAAAGGGGCTCCCGCCGCAGGTGCTCGCTGCTATTGTTGGCCATGCTCGGCATTGCCCCCATAGAGGGCTTTTCAAGCGGGCATAAAGCCGCAGCCATCGGTTCGATAGATGCCATCAACTACTCTGGCGGCGACAAGCAGGATGGTTCCGTGTCTGGTGTAGTAAAAGACGCTGCCGGCCAGCCGCTGCCTGGCGTGTCAGTGGCGCTGAAAGGCACCTCCACGGGAACGGTTACGGACGCCGAGGGTATGTTCACCATCAACACTGCCGGTGTCGGGGAGCCGGTGCTGGTCCTGTCCTACATCGGCTTCGAGAGCCAGGAGGTGGCTGTTGGGAACCGGGCTTCTTTTGATGTGTCGCTGCAGGAGGACACCGAGGCGCTCTCAGAGGTGGTAGTGGTCGGTTACGGCACCCAAAAGAAGGTGAACCTGACAGGAGCCGTAGACCAGGTAGGCAGCGAAGTATTTGAAAACAGGCCTCTCACCAATCTGGCAAGGGGCTTACAGGGTGCTATCCCGAACCTGAACATACGCATGACCGACGGTAAACCTATCAGGGGTGCAGAATACAATGTGCGCGGGACAACCTCTATCGGAGCCGGCGGTAGTGCGCTGGTACTCATTGACGGCGTGCCCGGAGACCCCAGTTTGATCAACCCGAACGATGTAGAGAGTGTTACCGTGCTAAAGGATGCGGCATCGGCTGCTATTTACGGTGCCAGGGGCAGCTTCGGAGTGATCTTGATTACTACTAAAAAGCCTTCAAAAGACAGAACGCAGGTAAGCTACTCATCCAACTTCTCTGTCAATGAGCGCACCGTCAAACCGAAGCTGGTGACAGATGGTTACGCTTGGGCAAAAATGTTTGATGAGGCTTTTTATTCCTGGAACGACTATAAGTCACATCCCCAGAAAGCAAACAGTGTTTTCCCTTTTTCACTTGATTACCTGGACGAGCTGAAGAGAAGGCAGGAAGATCCCTCTTTGCCCAAGGTGGATATCGATCCTGCTACCGGTGAGTATGTTTACTACGGCAGTACCGACTGGCTGAAAGAGCTTTACTCAGATTACAATCCTTCCACTGAGCATTCGCTGAGTGTCTCGGGAAGCGGCAATAAGGTGGACTACTATCTATCAGGGCGCTACATGTCTCAGAAGGGCGTGTTCCGTTACAATCCGGACAATTACAGGATGTACAACCTGCGGGCGAGAGGTTCAGTGCAGGCGTTCGACTGGCTGAAGCTGGAGAATGACCTGGCTTTCACGCAGATGTCTTACTTGTTCCCTATGCTGAACCACCCTTCCAACACGCCTGTCTGGAGAAGGGTTTCTGACGAGGCTTTCCCGAATGCCATGCTGAGGAACCCGGATGGAACGCTTACCGAGAATGCAGCCATTGTTTTCGGCAGCTTTATTTCCGGAAACAATCAATCTGAGCTGGACAGGGTGCAGATTAGGAACACCTCCCGTTTTGCAGCCAACTTTTTGGAGAACAGACTGCGGGTCTACGGTGATTTCACTTTTCAGCATTTATCAGACACAGAAACACGTTTGTACACCCCGGTGCCGTACAGCAAAAAGCCTGGTGTGATGCTGGAGCGCGGCGAAAGTAAAATGAACGAGTCGGATGATAAGACGACTTACTTTGCCACGAACATTTACACGGAGTATGAAAAGCAGCTAGGGAGGCATTACCTCAAAGGCCTGATAGGGTATAACTATGAGAACTCCCTATTAAAAAGCCGCTATGTAGAGCGGGACGGGCTGCTTAACTCAGACCTGCCGGACTTTTCTTTGATGAACGGACAGAACTTCACGCTGAGGGGAGGAGGCAACGAGTGGATTACAATGGGAGGGTTCTTCCGTTTAAACTACAACTATGCCGAAAAATACCTGTTCGAAGTCAACGGACGCTACGACGGCACCTCCAAATTTCCAATAAATCAGCAATTCGGCTTTTTCCCTTCTGCGTCTGCGGGGTGGCGGGTGTCTGAGGAGCCGTTCTGGCAAGGCATCAGAGGTGCTGTAAACGACCTGAAGTTCCGGGCATCGTACGGCAGCTTGGGTAACGGTAACATTTCCCCTTATCAGTTCCTGGAGACGATGTCGGTGAACAAGCTGGGTATGGTCATAAACGGAGCGCGTCCGGATTATACGCAAAAGCCTAACGTGATACCGAACGGCCTGACCTGGGAAAAAGCAACCTCTGTTAACCTGGGGGCGGACATGGGCTTCCTGAACAACCGCCTTACAGCCTCCTTTGACTGGTATACCCGCTACACAACCGATATGTTTACGGTGAGCCTGCCTTTGCCTTCGGTGTTCGGGGCCTCGGAGCCGAAGGGGAACTATGCTGATCTGGAGACAAAGGGATGGGAGCTTTCTCTAGGATGGAGAGACCAGACAGGGGGGGACAAACCGTTCAGCTACGACTTCCGCTTTATCCTCTCTGACAATGTTTCCTACATCACCAAATACAACAACCCGCAGAAGCTGATCAGCACGTACTACGAAGGCATGCGCGTGGGGGATATCTGGGGGTTCGAAACAGAAGGATTCTTTGTGGATGAGGAAGATGTCACCAATCATGCCGACCAGAGCTATATAAGGGTATCTGCCGCCAATACTCCCTTGCCCGGCGACATCAAGTTTAGAGACTTAAACGGCGATGGCGTAATTAACTTAGGCAGCAGCACGGCGGACAACCCGGGAGACCAGAAGATAATCGGCAACACGGAGGCCAGGTATCTATTCGGCTTTAATACGAATGCAGACTGGAACAGCTTCTTTTTCTCCGCCTTCCTGCAGGGTGTAGGCAAAAGGGACTTCTGGCCCGGCACCGACAACTCGCTGTTCTGGGGAGCCTATAATAGACCGTACAGTTGGCACCCGGAGGATGTCGTTAACAACATGTGGTCACCTGAAAATCCTGATGCTTATTACCCCCGCCTGAGGGGATATGTAGCACTGAACTCCCGTGCCGAGCTTACGGTGCAACAGTCTAAGTATCTGCAGAACGCTGCCTATGTACGACTTAAAAACCTGACCTTCGGTTATAATCTGCCCCAGTCGCTGGTTACCAAGGCTGGCGCCGCCAGTGCGAGAGTTTACTTTACCGGCCAGAACCTGTGGACATATTCACCGATGTTCAGGATAACCAGAAACCTGGATCCTGAAGTGATAGAAGGTGGAGACCCGGAGATGAACAGCGGGGCCGGTAAAGGCATGGCTTACCCCATGCTGAAAACATACACGTTAGGCATCAATGTCACATTTTAAAATGAGTAATAACAGCGTTATGAAAAAGATAGTATACCTGCTCTTGCTGGCATGCCTGTTCGGTTGTAAGGATGACCTAGACTTAAAGCCATTCGATAGGATATCACCTTCCACAGCCTTCAATACAGAAAAGGACCTGCAGCTCTACGTCAACTCCTTTTACCCGATCCTGCCTTCCGGGAATGAGATCGTGCGGGGAGACGAGATGAGTGACTATGTGGTCGGAAGAAGCCTTTCCAATTACATTTCAGGTTCTTTCACGTCTTCACAGGCTACGGGCTGGAGTTGGGGGGACCTGAGAAACATAAACTATTTTCTGGAGCACTACCAGCAGGCCCAGACAACAGACGAGGCGAAAAACCACTATGCCGGCGTTGCCAGGTTTTTCAGGGCCTGGTTTTACTTCGACAAGGTAAAGCGTTTCGGTGATGTGCCCTGGTACGACAGAACCCTGGATGTAAATGATCCCAATCTTTACAAAGGGCGCGATTCCCGTGCGATGGTCATGGATAAGGTGCTGGAAGATTTGAATTTCGCAAGTGAGAATATCCGCTCCTCAAAAGACAACACCTCTTCTCAGATTACAAAATGGGTTGCACTTGCTTTCAAATCACGGGTGTGCCTGTTCGAAGGGACCTTCAGGAAGTATCACCCTGACTTAGGGTTAAATGAGTCGGCAGGTAAATGGTTAGGCGATGCCGCTACGGCCGCGCAGCAGGTAATGGAAAGCGGTAATTACAAGATCAACCGGAGCGGTGCGGCTGAGCTGAGTTACAGGGACCTCTTTACACAGGAGACACCTAACTCAGATGAGGTAATTCTGGCCGTAGTGGCGAACAAGTCCTTGCGCGTGTTCAACGATGCTAACTGGTACTATACCAGCGCCACGTACGGCAACCGCCTGAACCTGACAAAAACGTTTGTGAACACGTACCTGAACAGAGACGGAAGCAGGTTTACCGACAACAGCGGCTATAACCGGGTTCCTTTCTGGGAGGAGGTGAAGAACAGGGATTTGCGCCTCCAGCAGACAATACGGATGGGGGACTATAAGCGCGACGGTGTCGCCGCCCCCCCGGACTTTACCTATACCTATACAGGCTATCAGCCCATTAAGCTTACCCTGGATTCGAAAGCCACGGACGGTGTGGGAGAAAACAACAATTCCTTGCCCATCATCCGCTATGCCGAAGTACTCCTGAACTATGCCGAAGCAAAAGCGGAACTGAAAACCTTTACCGAGGCAGACTGGAACGCCACCGTTAAAGTGTTAAGGGAAAGAGCCGGTATTGAGAACGCGCCCTATCCCGTTGCGGCAGACCCCTATCTGCAGGAACATTATTACCCTAACATCTCAGATCCAGCTTTGCTTGAAATAAGGAGGGAGAGGGGTATTGAGCTGGTTTTAGAAGGCTTCCGTTATGACGACCTGAAGCGCTGGAAGGCTGGAAAGCTTTTGGAAATGGAGTATGATGGCATGTATGTACCGGCCTTGGATGAACTCTATGACCTGAATGAAGACGGGAAGCCGGATGTTTCCTTTGTAAGGCAAACTCCTGCCTCCAAGGTGTCTGGTGTTTACTACTTCCTGATCGACGATTCCCAGTTCAAACTATCGGAAGGGAATAAAGGTAACTTAATCTTGCTGAGTAACCTGGAAAGAAGCTTCGGCGACTATAAATACTTTTATCCCATTCCTTTCAACGAGATTGTTTTGAATCCTGCCCTAGAGCAGAACCCGGAGTGGTAAGACCTGAAAGACAGGCTTTATAAAAGCAGCCGCGTGAGATATAATCATGCTGCTGATTTGCCTTCATTTGAAACCCTATACCAGTGCACTTAAATCAATCATAGAATTATGAAATCCGCATTTACAAATAAATTTAAGTGTTTGGGTTCTGCCCTGCTGCTTGCTGCCGTTTGCATACTGCCCGAAAAAGTTGCGGTGGCGCAGAAGAGCACCATCAACACGTTAAAAATCAATAGCGCGAAGGGTTTGCAAAGCTACTTCAGGTACACAGGCCATGATGTACCGCTTATCAGCGGGCACCGCGGGGGAATGGCTAAGGGGTTTCCGGAGAACTGCATTGCCTCTTTTGAAAATACCCTCCTCTACACTCCTGCTTTCTTCGAGGTAGACCCGCGCCTGACGAAAGACAGCGTCATCGTGCTGATGCATGACGCTACGCTGGAGCGGACTACTACCGGAAGAGGCAAAGTATCGGATTACACCTGGGAGGAACTTCAGCGGTTAAAACTGAAAGACCCCGAAGGCAATGTGACCGACCACCGTATCCCGACCCTGGAAGAAGCAATAAAGTGGAGTAGGGGAAAGACGGTTATAAACTTGGACAAAAAGGATGTTCCTTTAGAGATGACTGCCGCCGTAATCAGGAAGCACAGGGCAGAGGCTCATGTGATGGTAACGGTGCATGACGCGGAGCAAGCCAGCTTCTATCACACGCGCAACAAGGAGATCATGTTTTCAGCTTTTGTCAAGACAAAGAAAGCTCTGGAGGAATACGAGAAAGCGGGCATACCCTGGTCGCACATGATCGCCTACATCGGGCCGGAGAACAAGCCCGAGAATAAAGAACTGTACGACATGCTGCATGCACGAGGAGTAATGTGCATGATCTCTGCGGCACCAAGCTATGATAGGTTGCCCGATTCGGAGGCAAGAAGCAAAGCCTACCGGGAAACCTTTAAGGCAGGTGCCGACATTCTGGAATCTGACCTTCCTGTTGAGGTGGCTAGAGCCATCGGCTCTCTGCTATCAGATAGCAGCCCTAAAGAGAAGTTCTTCGGCAAAAGCAGACTGTATAAATAAACCCTGCTTTATTGCCGGTTAGAGAATAAAGCCGGATCACGGAGAATTGGTTCCAGAGTGAAGGCCATTGCGCTTACAGAGAATAATAATAAGATTTAATCTGTCCATATACATAAGAACTTGCAACCAAGAACATGAAAAAAACTGCTTTATTAGTTGGCGGTCTGCTTTTAGCCTTTGCAGTGCAGGCGCAATCCACCGTTATGGGTTATGTATACGAAGATTCAAACGGTAACGGAAAAAAGGAACGGCGGGAGAAAGGGGTGGCCCAGGTAGCCGTATCCAATGGGCGGGAGGTAACCCTGACAGATGGAAAGGGGAAGTACGAGTTGCCGATAGGAGGGGACAATATTGTTTCTGTTATCAAGCCGAGCGGTTACAAAGTTGCCTTGAACAAGGAGAACCTGCCTCAGTTCTACTACATTTACAAGCCGCAGGGTTCCCCTAATCTTAAGTTCAAGGGAGTGGAGCCCACGGGCAGGCTTCTGAAATCCGTTGACTTTGCTTTGACGCCCTCAGAGGAAAAGGAAGAATACACTGCACTTATATTCGGCGATCCGCAGCCTTACACCAAGGAAGAAGTGGACTTCTTTGCCCGTGGTGTTGTCTCAGAGGTGGAGGGTATCAAGGATGTGCCTTTCGGGCTAAGCCTGGGAGACCTAGTGGGCAATGACTTGAGCCTGTTCAGCCCCTATATAGCAGCTGTCCAGAAGGTGGGTATTCCCTGGTACAACCTGCTGGGCAACCATGACCTGGATTTCGATGCCAAGGCGGACTCCCTTGCCGACGAGACCTTTGAGGAGCATTTCGGCCCTGCCAACTATGCTTTCAACTACGGCAAGGTGCACTTCATCGTGCTGGATGACGTGCTTTACCCTGACCCGAGGGACGGAAAAAGTTACTGGGGCGGCTTTAGGAAAGATCAACTTGACTTTATAGAAAACGATCTGAAGTTCGTTCCCAAAGACCACCTAGTGGTAATTGCTTTTCATATTCCGCTAAGCGAGCCTGGTAGTGGAGATGCTTTCCGGGACGAGGACAGGCAGCGGCTCTTTGACCTGCTGAGGGACTTCCCGCACACGCTCTCCCTCTCGGCGCACACACATCTGCAGAAGCAGGACTTCTTTACCAAAACAGACGGCTGGCATCAGGAGAAACCGCACCACCACTACAATGCCGGCACCACCTCCGGCGACTGGTATAAAGGCCTACTTGATGAGGACGGCATACCTGTCTCCACCATGCGTGACGGAACCCCCAAAGGCTATGCCTTCATCCATTTCAAGGGCAATGAGTATGTGATAGACTATAAAGCGGCTGGCCATCCGAAGGAGTACCAGATAGAGGTGTTTGCCCCGAAGGTAGTGGAACAAGACAGAAACACCTCGGCAGGCATATATGCCAACTTCTTCATGGGCAGCGGGCAGGATTCGGTGATGTACCGTGTCGATAATGGCTACTGGAAGGAAATGGAGTACCAGGAAGAGTACGATCCTGCCTTTTTGCACAGCCTGCAGGAGTGGGACTACGCCGATGAACTGCTGCAGGGAAGAAGACCATCCAATGCAGCCCAGTCCACCCATTTATGGCGTGGCAGCATTCCTACAAAGCTGCAGGCAGGGGAACATACCATTGAGGTAAAGGCTACTGATATGTTCGGCAGGACCTTTACGCAGAAAGGCAGCTATAGAATAGAGGTCCCAAAAGCAGCTCAATAAGAAATTTTTTGAGTTGCTTTAAAACTGCTCGTTTAAGGAAGGCTCCTCGTAATCGGGGGCCTTCCTTTGTTTTAGCCGAAAAGTTGCCTTATGTTAAGTTAACGGATAAAGTACAGGGCTATAAGGTGGTGTAGCTGCCTTATAGGTGTTGTTACCTAAAGTCATTTTGTTTTGACCATTATTATACCTCCATACTGGTACCTTCCAGCAGGTAAGCTATCTCTAAACAACGTGAAAAGCTTCCACGAATCGAACTCCTTATTTATTGCAGATAGTACATTCCTTACACTTTTCACTTCCCTTAAATCTGGGTTTTGATAGTGGTCGTTTTCTGGTTCCCAGTATGAGTAGACTCTGTACTTATCATGGGAGTTTACTTCAAATACATATGTCGTTCCGTCTAATCCATTTACATATCCCTCTACATCATAGCTATCTGGAAGTTCTTCAACACCTTCTTTTTGAAGTTGCCCTATGAGAGTCTTAGTTACAGATGCTGGTATTGTTAACTTCTGGCTTACGACTGCCTTTTTTTCCTCTTTGCGGTTCAATTTTGCTACAAAGTTCACCAGCTGACCCTGATAAACAGAGTCATTAACTTTAATTAGCTCAACTACTTGATATGGTTTCCACAGTCTAATAGCTGTAGTATAGTCAGAATTTTCAAGATTCTGCAAGTTCAGTTCACTTACATCCTCGTCAATATATTTCTTCCAGAACGAATCTTCCTTGTTCTGCCCAAGCAATGGGAGAAAAATAATAAGCAGGAGAAAAAAAGTGATTTTTAACTTCATTGATTATAGGTAACGGTTAGTATAAACAACGAGCAAGGCCGTCGGCCGTAGCATGGCTGTTGCTCTTATTCTGTTAATTTAGACGGCTTTTTAAATGCCTTTTCTATATGAACCAATTTGTTTGTATCAGGGTCAACATAGAATTCCATAAATTCTGGCTGTTCTTTGTATTTTTTATGATGAACAGCTTCATAATCTTCTCCTGTCCAGATAAACCTTTGTGATTTTTTGTTCCATGGCCTGCCATCAATGATTTCTACTTGGTCAGCCACGAACCAATAAACCATTTCTTTGTAGTCCAGCAGTTTGGTTGGAATGCGGCTAATTATTTCGGAATACACTTCATTCCAGTCGTTTCCAACTTGCCCACGAAGAAACCTTACAAGAAGCCCATAGTTTACTTTCCCGTTGTAGAATTTCTGAGTCGATTTAATCCTTTCATGTTGTGGAAGCTCCTCTAATTCGGTTTTATTTTGCAAGTGCCTTTCTTCTGCATAGCTTCCATTGGCAACATATTTCCGTTTGCTGCCTGAAGTCTTCATCATGCTAATCAGCCACCTTTTATTTCGTACTTGCATAGATTAGATTCATCATTAGAGTTACAGCCAACGTCTCTGCTAAGGCACGCCTTGGTGTGCTTTAGGTTTTGTTAGGAGAAGATATTTTATTCTTAATTAACTGAAAATGGTGGTTCTTAAATAACTCATTTAAAAAAGCTAATTAAAAAAGCAATCATTAATCCTAAAAGCAAAAGTCCATAGAGTCCAGCAATGAAATTTAATGATAGAACCTTCCCCGCATTACTATAGCTTCCTTCATATTCATCTTCGAGTACTTTAGAAATAAGTTCTTTTTTCCTGTATTTCAGAAGAAGGTATAATCTTCCTATTCCAGCTTGTATTATGTCAAAAAGTAAGAACTCCATCTCTATTATAATTTTATTTACTCCTAACGTCAGTTTGTCTAAAAACCTCTGTTCGTTTCTTAGCTAAAGATAGCAATTTAAAGATATATTGCACCAGAGGCGAGGCTTATCATGTTTTGGCTAAAGCGCTGCCAACAAGCCTTACAGGTGCGAAGGGAATGAAAAAGGGCTGCGCAGGCCCTGGCATAGGCCAGCACGGCCTCCAGACCGACGATGTTGACGATGCGACGTAGGTTGTAGGCTACCAGCATGAGGCCCACGTCAGCCGAGGCCCGCTCCATGCCCTTTTTAGTAAGTACATAACTGTAGCCCCACTGCCTTTTCAGCGTGCCGAACGGGTGCTCGACAATGGCCTGCCTACGCTTGTAGAGCCCGGGACTGGCGGCGATGTTTTGCCGGTTCCGCTCAAAGACCGGGGAGTAGGTGTTACGCTCTATGAGCTTGCCGTTCTTTGCTGTTGTACAAAGGCTACGCACCAGGCAGTTCTTACAGGCTTTCGTTCTGTACTGGTGGAAGCTGGTCTGGTTCGATAGGCCCCGGTTCTTGGTGTAGACGCTGCCATTGGTGGTAAGTACCGTCCCTTCAGGGCAGGTGTAAACATCCCTTTTCGGATCATAGACAAAGTGCTCCAGGTTGTAAGCCGGGTCCGGAGCGCTGGCAGCTGGCGCCGGGATGGCCACCAACGTCGTAATGCCCAGCTGCTGGGCAATCTCCAACTCCGAGCCTGTGTGATAGCCTTTGTCGAAGAGAGCCGTGAAAGTGCTGTTGCCCACAATGCTCTTGGCCCGCCTGAGCATGTTGCCTATGGCTTTGCAGTCGTTGTGGTTGGTGACGCGGTAGTCGAGCAAGAGGCAGTGCCGAGCATCTACGGTGGCCTGCACGTTATAGGCCACTTCGGTAATGGTGTTACGGATAATCAGCTGCCGGCTCTCCGCATCTGAGGTAGAAACCTAGTCTTCTCCCGAGTCCTGCAAGTGGCGCAGAAGCCTTCGGTAGTACTCATTTCGCCGGGCGTGACGGGCCATCGTATCGGTCAGCTTTTCGACCTGAGCAGCCTCCTGTGGCTGGGAAAGCGCCTGCTCACAGTCAGAGAGCTTGCCCTCAATGTAGGACAGGTGACGGGCAAGCTTGGCTCGGTTGTAATTGTTTTTCTTCGAGTTCTGGGCCCGGAGCTTGGTGGAGTCGCCAGCCAGCAGTTCTCCGCCGATCAGCTTGAAGTGCCGGGCCATACGCACGGTGGCCCGGAAGACGCGGGTGATCGCGCGGCTGTTGCTTTTGCGGAAGCCCGCGATGGTGTTGTGGTCCGGAGCCAGCTGGCCCAACAGCCACATCACTTCCAGGTTGCGGCCACACTCGCGCTCCAGGCAACGAGAGGAGCGAATGCGGTTGAGATAGCCGTAGACAAGGCGTTTAAGTAAAACAGTGGGATGATAGGCCGGGCGTCCGTTTTCGGGGAAATCAACCCGAAAGCCCAGCTGCTCCAGCGGGAGTGAACCCACAAAGGCGTCAATACAGCGCACTTCATTGTCTAGGCTAATCAGATCCTCCAGGCTGGCGCCTCTACAGGGAGGCTCGTCCCGGCCGAGGGCTTGTTTTAATTTCATAGCTTAAGTGGATTTGTATCTTACTGTTTAGTCATTTAGCCTACTGAAAGTTGCAAAGCAGAGTAGCTTTTTAGACAGTCTGACGTTTGTGTTTCTGCAGTGGTGCGCTTCCGAAGCCGCGTCCTGTCCCACGAAACCAAACGTAGAACGAAGATAAAAAACTTATAGCTTACACCTCACCGCACCATTGCAGAAACATTTTGTTAGCAACATGTGCCCTTCTTCTCGCAACTTGTAGTCGGTCGTTACATTGTCGTCAAGGTGTCGCGGAATAGAATTGATTATCGCGCCATCGTCATAACCTGCCTGGGGTTGTTTGACTTGGTCACGTTTACGGCAGAAACGAGCACCAAGGAAATGAATACTTTACCCTTTTTTACTCTGCTTTTAGAATTTTTACAGGCTCAACTTGTGACGCTCGAATGGTTTGGGATAGGACCGTCAGTAGCCCGACTATGGCAACCAAACCAAAGCCTATGCTTACATTTATAAAACTCAAATCAACGAGACTGCTGCCTATATCTTGTCTAATTAAATCACCGCCAAATAAGCCAGCCGGAACACCGATAAGTCCGGCAATCAGGATAAGAATGCCGAAATTTTTAGTAACTATCCACACCAATTCTTTGTTGCTTGCTCCCAATACTTTTCTTATACCCAGTTCCTTAACGCGTGTTTCTACGGAGTAACTGGCTATGCCTAAAATGCCCAGACCAGCTATTATCATAACCATAAGGGCTAAGCCTCCAAAAATCTCCATTTCTCCACTGATTTTCTCTGGATAACGATACTTTTTTAAGTTATGAAGATTTGCTGTTTTTTCAGGGAAATGGGTTTTCCATAAGGATTGAATGGCTTCGGTCGCTGCCAATTCTGTATTTGGCTTTATTTTTATGGTCAAGGTGGCTATTTCATTAGGCAAATACCTATAGATTAGAGGACGTTGTCCGCCAATAATTTCATTGGGCATAATGCCAATGACTTGTACATAGGCAGAGTCCAGTAATAGTGTTTGCCCCAATAAAATCTCCGATTCAGACCCTATTAATTTTACCGCAGCTTCATTTACTAAAACATATTGCTCAGTACTTTGAGGTATATCTTTTGGGAAATTTTGTCCTGATTTTAAGCTGATTCCTTCTGTTTCAATTGTTTTTGGGTCAATACTTACGTGATACATTTCCAGCGTTTTATCTTTTAATGTTACAGAAGATTTGCCCAATTTCAATGGTTCATAAAACCAGTTAGTTGCCAAAGTCGTTTCTACCTGGCTTAACTGGCTTATTTCGGTTTGTAAGTTTTTATAATCTTCACCCTTTAAATCAAGTGTCAGCACATGGGGTGACACGGTTGAGTTAATGATGGCGTTGTTTTTTCGATCGTAGTCGGCTACTATGACAACCAATATCATCAGCATGATGGTCATTGCAAACTGTACGACAATCAAGGCTTTGTAAATAGCAATACTCTGGAACAGTTTGATATTCTTTAATTTACGCAAAACCTGTACGGGCTGAAACGCTGACAACAGCCAAGACGGAAGTGCCCCTGCGACTAAGCCTGTGATAACTGCGTAGGTTAACAAGCCTAAAATTAAGGTTGTGTCATAGGAAAACGCCGTATCCATCTCGGGTATATAGTGCGTTAAAATTTCAACACATGGCATTGTAAACAACAAAGCAAATAGGGAAACAAGGGTAGATTCCAATAAAAATTGACCAATAATTTGTTTCCTTGTTGCGCCCAGCGTTTTGCGAATGCCTACCTCCCGCGCTCGGGAAAAGGCACGCGCCAATGTCAAACTGATATAGTTGAAAGCAGATAAAAGAGTTAAGGCTAGAATTAGAAATAGCTGTATTTTTATGCCCGTCCAATCGGTACCCGCATCGCGGTCATTTTGAATGTCATTGTTTCGAGGGGTGATAGCCTCTATGGGTTGTGCCAAAAATTGAAGATTGCTCTTATCCAATTTCTGATTATAGTTTTGAAGCATAGTATTTAGCTGCGTTAAATTATCTTCTGATTTTAAACGTGCATAAATCGCTGTATTCTTGAAGTCTCCCCAATTTTGTGAACTAGTATGGAGTGCTCCTTTATTTTCAAGCATTTCGGCAGCACTAATAGATAACATTGCCTCAATGGGTAGATGTGTTTCTAAAGGCGGGTCTTGGATAATTCCCCCAACGGTATAAGCACCTAGCTTTTCAAATTGAATTGTTTTTCCTAGCGCATTGGCGTTGCCAAATATCTTTTCTGCTGTTTTTTCAGTCAAAAAAAGGGAAGTGGGATTATCTGTAAGGCTTTGTGCATTGCCTGACAGCAGTTTGAAGCCAAAAACATCAAAAAAAGAAGGCTCTGAAAATTTTATGTCAATAGGCACATCACCTCCGTCGGTTTGCAGGTTATGTTTTCCTGCCAGACGTACTTTCACCGTTTTTTCAACAAAGGAGATACTTTCAATTTGAGGCGCCAATGTCAATGGAGCTGTAGCCCATTTGGTTTGTTCCCCCTCCTTTATTTCATGCGTGAGTATCCGTACTATCTGATTTAATTTTGGATGAAAATGGTCTGTATCGTGATTGGCTTTTAGACCTGTAAAAAGAATAACACCAACCGCCATACTCAATGACAAGCTCAATATATTAACCAATGAAAAAAGTTTGTTTTTCCAGAGTATCCGTATAGCGATTTTTAGATTGCTCTTTATCATGAGTTAAACTGTTGATTTTTAATGAACAATAGCCAAATACTGAAGGGGGGGATCCCTCTCAATTCTATTACCAAAGTTGGTGCCAAAATACAACTAATTAATTATCAATATTTTAAGTTACATTTTAGACAACTGTTTATTAAAGCCTGTTCGATTTCGGACACTTGTTGTATCGATTTGATACAGTCAAATACAAAATATTTTACACCCTAATGTGACTGCGTCACTTACTTTTATCTCAGTGGGTGTTTGCCGTGGAGAAGCTTATTGGTAGGATTGTCAAACGTTTCATTGTTGTCTGGGAACATTTGTCGGGTTACACGGAAGGGCATTGTTGCTAACGTTACTCGTGCAGCCGATGAGCGAAGCGTAGCTGAGCATAAAGGCTGCACTTTGTTGGCAGAGGTAGTTTTATTTTCTTAATAGGCTATCAACTGGTAGCTTAACATTAACTGGAGCAGGAGGTGGTGGATGCAGGACATCTTCTGTAGTGCTGAAATGTCGATTAGTTGACTTAAAAAGTTGTTGCCCCTCTACGATTTCTACCACTTTCTTAAGCATCTTCTGTACTTCATCAGGGAAATCCATTCCTTTTGTCCTTACTTCGCCCTTTTCATTTCTCAAGAGCAATGAATAAGAAGCTCCATCAAAATAGTCTTGATAAACAGAGTCTAAAGCTTCAATATTCATAGAGTCAACAAGTATAAAAATTTGCATTAGGCTCTGAGAGTCCAGCTTCACTCTATAGTTTGCTTCGACTTCTCTGTCGTCTCTCAGGCGAAGGTATGTTGTACCATGTTGGAAGATTTCCACGTCTCTGCTATCATCTGTACTCCAACCTGGCTCGATTGAAAACATAAAGCTTTCAAATCGCTCTATGGATTTTTCTTCCTTCTCTACATTTTCGCCACCGTTACAGGAAAACAAGCATAACAGAACAACTACATGTAAAGCTTTTTTCATAATTTCTATTGCTGCCAACGGTCTCGTGTAAAAAAAAGACGTGCAAGGCCGTCGGCCGTGGCATGACTTTTACACAATGTTAGCAGGCGTTTTTTTATTTATTATATGGGTGTTGCATAGCTATATCAATTAGCTTTTGCTCAAAGTTACTATACATTAAATACCATTGAGTAAAGTCGATATACGCTTTTATCCCCCAATTAAAATCAATTTCATTAATCAAATAATATTGCCATAAAGCATCTATGTCTTTATGATGTGAAACATTATGCCTTATTATTTTTAAAAATTCTATGTGATTAGACTTGATTCAATGAAACTCTTTAACAACTTCATCATTCAGTATTCTTGTCAATTCTTCAGAATTTGGGAAACGTTTTAATAATTCACGATACTTTTTTCCTAATATCTCTTGAACATCTTCTGTGAATTCATATAGTTGCCCACAGATTAGTCTTACTAATGTATTTTTTTCTGATTCATAGTTGCTCTCTAAATACAATTTAAATAAAACGCATAGGTCAGACAATGCAAGTCTTAATAGCAAAGGTGTGCTTGCAAAGTGATAAGAAGTTTCATTAGCTAAATCAGCATTAGGTGCTTCCGTAATAGATTTCTTTAGCATATGAATCTCTTTGCTGATTTTTTCAATAAGAGCTATCGTAGTCTTCAGCAAATTTTCTTTGGTTTGCTCTTCAAGTTTTATTGTTGGTTTCATTTATTAAATGTCTGCTAACGGTTAGTGTAAAAAACGTGCAAGGCCGTCGGCCGTAGCATGATTTTTACACAGTGTGTGCGCCCAGCATGGCGCAAGCTATATTCTGGAATGAATATACTCAGATTATCCAGCGGGTGCAAATCCCTTATCGGCAAGTTGGTGAAGCCGATTAGCAAGCCGCAAGGGCGTTACCCGTGAG